>ENA-OWNT01000627-OWNT01000627.1-seawater-metagenome-genome-assembly--contig:-NODE-627-length-70784-cov-11.798111_pt1 | contig 70784 bp, 64 predicted proteins | sample MGYA00238136_ERZ651165 | MGnify/ENA primary metagenome ERZ651165 (study PRJEB26861, sample SAMN08777766) | seawater metagenome | isolation source: coastal seawater | place: USA: Florida | collected... | reverse complement strand
CGGAGTTGCCGGCTTCGTAGACGTCGTAGATGCCGTCGCCGTCGGAGTCGAGGTCCATGTAGTCTTCGACGCCGTCGCCGTCGGAGTCGAGGCCTGCGCAGTCGGCGCCGATCTCGTCGACGTCGAGGATGCCGTCGCCGTCGTTGTCGACGTCGGCGTAGTCTCGGATGCCGTCGCCGTCGGTGTCGACCGGACCTTCGCCTGTGGGCCGCTTCTCGTCGGAGTCGGAGACACAGTTGTTGTCGGAGTCGAGGTCGAGGTAGTCGGGTGTGCCGTCGCCGTCGCTGTCGCGCGGGAGGGTGAGGGGGTCGCCGTCGCCGGCTTCGAGGCGGTCCTTGATGGAGTCGCCGTCGGAGTCTTCATCCTTGTAGTTCATGTCGCCGTCGCCGTCGGCGTCTTCTTCCATGCCATCGTGGATGTCGATGATGGTGTCGCCGTCGGCGTCGTCGTAGGTGTAGACCAGGCCCGAGTCGGAGCCTCCACTGCCTGCACCGTCTTCCTTGGCGGGGTCTTCCTCGGAGCAACCGGCGGCGAGGAGGACGCTCGAGAGCGCCAAGAGACGGGTGGTCAGGCGAAATGGGCTGTTCATGGCCGTCTCACAAGATGATGGGGGCGAGCGCGAATGGGCGACGAGGGGGGAGCGCAGTCGACGCCGAATCGTAGCGGAGGTTACCGACGGCCACCCGCAATGTCAATCGGACGATGACATCGGTGTTCCCTGGCTCCTCCACCGGCGAGATCCGGCTGTGGCGGGAACGAACCATCGACTCGAAAGGAGGCGACCATGGCGCGCAAGCAGCGCAGGCGCCCGGACCACTACTCGAAGAAAGCAAAGGCCGAAGGCTACGCCGCCCGCAGCGTGTACAAGCTCGAAGAAATCCAGCGTCGGTTCCGCATCCTGAAGGGCGGGGCGCGGGTGGTGGACCTCGGATGTGCGCCGGGCAGCTGGTCTGCGTATGCCGCCCAGATCTGCAGCAAGAAGCGGCTGGTGGGCATGGACATCACCAAGCTCGATGCCTACCCCGGCACGTTCATCCACGGCTCCATCCTGGAGGTCCCCACTGAGACCATCCACGAGGCATTGGGTGGGCCGGCCGACGTGGTGCTGTCGGACATGGCTCCGTACACCAACGGCAACCGCTTCAGCGACCACGTGCGGCAGCTCGAGCTGGCCACCGCCGCCTTCGACACCGCCTGTCGCTTGCTGAAGCCGGGCGGCTCGTTCGTGGTGAAGGTGTTCGACGGCCAGGACGCCCAGGCCTACACGCTGGGCGTTCGGAAGCGCTTCACCACTGTGAAGCGACTGAAGCCGCCGGCCACACGAAACCAGAGTGTGGAGTTCTTCCTGGTGTGCACGGGGTTCAAGGCCGAAGCCCCCACCCCGTGAGCACGCTCAGGACACGGCCCACCGGGTGAGGGTGGGCACCATCGCGCCCAAGCCGCCAGCGGCGAAGTGGTCGGTGGCTTTGTCGGAGAAGGCGGGGCCGGCGATGTCGAGGTGGGCCCACTCGGTGTTCTCGACGAAGTGCGACAGGAACAGTGCGGCGGTGATGGAGCCTGCGGCCCGGCCACCCACGTTCTTCACGTCGGCCCACTCGGCCTTGAGCTTGTCCTTGTAGCGGGCGTCGAGCGGCAGGCGCCAGACGTCTTCGCCGGAGTCGGCTGCAGCGCTGGAGAGGGCGCTGGCGAGGTCGTCGTTGTCGGTGAAGAGGCCGGTGTACCGCTCGCCCAGGGCCACGATGGCAGCACCGGTGAGGGTGGCGATGTCGACCATGGCGTCGAGGCCCAGGCCGCTGGCGAGCGACAGGCAGTCGGCGAGGACCAGGCGGCCTTCGGCGTCGGTGTTGTGGACCTCGACGGTCTTGCCGTTGGAGATGTGCAGGACGTCGCCGAGCTTGTAGCAGCTGCCGCCGAGCATGTTCTCCACACAGCCGATGATGCCGTGCACCTCGACGTCGTCGGGCTGGATGTCGGCGAGGGCACGGAACACACCCACCACGGTGGCGGCGCCGCCCATGTCGCAGCGCATGGTCTGGAGGCCCGGGCCGGACTTGATGTTGAGCCCGCCGGCGTCGTAGGTGACGCCCTTGCCCACGAGGCCCACCTTCTTGCGGACCTTGCCTTCGGGCTTGTACACGAGGTGCACGAGGCGAGGCTTGCGGTCGCTGCCCTTGCCCACGGCGTCGATGCCGCCCATGCCGGCTGCGAGGATGCGGTCGTAGTCCCAGACGTCGGCGGTGATGCGGCCCCCGGCGAGGTCGGCGGCCGCTTGGGCGAGGGTGGCGGGGTAGATGACGTCGGCGGGTTCGTTCACGAGGTCGCGGGCCAGGATGCGGCCCTGCGCGATGGCTTCGGCGAACGAGCCGTTGGAGAGGTCGGTGTTGCCGAGGAGGCTCACGCTGGTGGGGGCGGCCTTGCGCTTGGCTTCGGCCTTGTACTTGTCGAAGCGGTACACGCCTTCGTGCATGCCTTCGATGGCGGCGATGGTGTGGTCGGCGCCGAGGGTGCCCAGCGCGAGTGCGACCGATGCGTCGCCGTTCTTCCGCGCGATGGAGCCAGCCTTGCCCGCGGCTGCCCGGATGTTGCCCACGGTGCGTTCACCGAGGCCCACGAGCGCGATGCGCCTGGCGGCGGTGCGGCCGAAGGTGGGGAAGACGGCGGACTGGCCGGCCTTGCCCTTGAAGTCGTCGCCAGCTGCGGTGAGGCATTCGTCGCCGAACGCACCGAGGAGGTCGTGCAGGGCGCCGGCTTCGGGCGAGGCGGGCACACCGACCACGAGGAGGTCGGCCTGTGCGGCAGCGGGGGCGGTGGAGCTGGGGGCGAACTTCATGTTGGCTTCCGAAGAACTGGGGCTGTGCACTGGCGCTCAGGCCGGCGGGCGGAACGCGATGAGCGCGATGCCCAAGATGATGATGAGGACGATGGCGACGGCCAGGAACATGTAGTAGGCGTCGCCCTTCACGAGCTGGACAAGGCGAGAGACCGCCGCTCCGACGGGACCGAGGTCGTCGTCGTCGGAGGGGGCGGGGGTGTGAGCGGGGTGGTCGACCGAGCGCGGCGCCGGGCGGGAGGGCTCGGCGGGGTCGAGGCGGGTGGTGGGTTCGTCGACGTCGAGGTCGACCCAGCTGCCCATCACCGGGAAGCTGGGGTCGACGTCGGGGAGGTCGGCGGGACCGGGAACCGAGGGGCGCTCGGCGGGCTCGACGGTGGCGGGCTGGGGGCGCGACCGGGGGTGGGGGTCGGTGGCGCGGGGGCGGACGCCGGGCTCGGAAGCGCGTGCGGCCGGATGTGCACGGCCAGGGGTGCGGCCCGAGTGGGTGCCACGCGGGGGCATCGGGGGACGGCCCGCATCCACCATGGTGTCGCGGGCTTCGGTGCCGGGCGATGACGGCCGACCGGGGGACGACGGCCGGCCCGGTGTAGAGGGGCGACCCGCAGACGACGGGCGGTCGATGGAGGGGCCGTCGAAGCCAGGTTCGGACAGCCGGGCGGGTGTGGTGAGCCGTGCGCCTGCAGACGAGGGGCGGTCGCGGACCGGTGGGGCCGACTGGATGCCCGGAGTGGAGTGCCGCACGCCGGGTGTGGAGTGCCGCACGCCGGGAGTGGACGGCCGGGGCTGCTGTGGCGTGGACCGCGGGGCCGGGGTGCGGGCGCGCGGAGGCTGTGATGCGAGGTTCTTGGGCCGGTGCGGCGCGATGGGCGTGGGCTCGACCGCGACGGTGGGGGCTTCTTCGTCGACCGTGGGCGGAGCGTGTCGCTGGGCGTCGGTGGGGCGCACCAGCCGGGGGGCGACGGCGGTGGGGCGCTCGGCCACGCCGGGCTCGGTGACCTTGGTGACCGGTTCGTCGCCGTGGCGGTCCATTGGAATGGGAGCGGGGGCGGGGGCGGTGCGCGGAGGCACGTACCCCGGGGCCGGGCGGACCTGGAACTCACCTTCAGCGGTGGTGGGTTCGTCGCCGGAGTCGCGGATGGTGAAGGCCACGCGGACGCGGAAGGTGCCGGGGCGGAGGTCGGTGAGCTTGAACAGGAAGCGGAAGCGCCCGCTGGGGTGCTTGTCGACCGAGTAGGCGCACGACAGCTCGCGGATGCGGCTGCCGGTTTCGTTCTCGAAGAGCGCGATGCCGGTGGCGATTTCGTCGCGGCCCTCGACGCCCGGCGTGCAGCCCACGTTGATGGTGAACTTGATCTCTTCGTCGGTCTCGAATGAGGTGGCGCCCGCCCGCAACGACCAGTTGAGGCGCCCGAGGCTCTCGACGGTGGGGTGAATCAGCGCGCGGGTGTCGGCGAAGCGCTTCTGGAGCTCGGAGGTGTCGCGGAAGCGGTACGGCGGCGAGGGGCTGGTCTCGCGGGACAGGGCCCGGTTGAGCAGCGCGACCAGGCGGTCGGCGAGGCGCCCGTGGAAGCCCGGGTTGGAGGGTTCCTTGCGCAGGCGGTTGAGGAGCTGGTCTTTCAGCGCCACGCGGTGGGGCTTGTCGAGGCCATCGATGGGGAGGCTGCCGAAGCGTTCCTGGCCCACGGTGAGGGCGCGCGTGAGCTGGAGGCTGAGGGCCCAGGTGTCGGCCTGGACGCTGAGCGGGAGGGGGGAGGTGAGGCCCCGGAGCTCGGGCGCGAGATGTGCGGCGGGGGTGTCGGCGGCGGCGTAGAGGTCGGACTGGTGCCGGCGGAAGGTGGGTGTGATGGGGTCGGTGAGGCGGACGGTGCCGCGTTCGTCGACCAGCACGTTGCCGCCGGTGAGGTTGCCGTGGAAGGGCGTGTTGCCGGAGAAGCCGTGCAGCAGCTTGGCGGCCTGGATGGCGAGGTCGAGGATGTCGGCGGTGGACTTGCCGCGCGTGCCTTCTTCGGCGAGGGGCAGCCCGGCCCAGGCGAAGGCTACAGCGGGACCGGTGTCGTCTTTGAGGCGACCCACGAGTGCGGGTAGCCCCGGAACCTGTCCCCCTTCGGCCAGGCGGGCCTGCTCGGCCATGATCTCCCGACACGCGCTGGCGAGGCGGGTGTCTCCTCCGAGGTCGTCGGCGCTCAGGGGCACCTTGATGACCACCGCCTGGCCGGACTCGGCGTGACGGGCGGCGTAGGTGCGGCTCCAGCTGCCGCGGCCGAGGAAGCGTCCCACCTCGTAGGTTCCGCCGCGGTCGTCCCGGGCGGTGTCGCCGGTGTTCATGGAGGGGCTCACTTGGAGGGAAGTGGGGAGGGGAGGGGTCGCCGTGCGGCGGGAGGGCCGTGGGTACCGGTGCGGAGGGTGCCCTCGTGGAGAGCGTGCACCGATGGCGGGTAAAGGCCGCACCGCGGGTATCGGAACCCGACCTGAATGTCAACGCGTCGTGCCCTTGCGCCTGACCCCGGTTCGCCGGCCATCCCAGTGGATTAAGGCCGCCGCGAGGTCGCCCGCCGCCCCCTTCGGCTCCGCAGGGTGTCACCTCTACGGAGAGTGTCGTTGCCACGCGACTTCGAGATCGATCTCGGTCCGGACGGACCCGGCGTCTACCGCCTGCTGCGGGCAGGCCTCAAGCGCACCATCCGCGACTTCGAGGCTGCGCGCACCCAGCTCCAGGCCGCCCAGGAAGCCCGGCTGAAGGCCATCGTGGGCCTCATGTCGGGCACGGAGTTCGGTCGGGCCCACGGCATCTCCCGGGTGCGGAGCCTCGCCGACCTGCAGGCCGCGGCCCCCATCCGCACGTACGCCGACCTCCAGCCGTGGTTCGACCGCATCGCGGATGGTCAGCGCAAGGTGCTCACCCAAGAGCCCGTGCAGATGCTGCTCGAGACGTCTGGCACCACGGGCCGCCCCAAGCTGCTGCCGTGCACACGCACCTGGGCGGAGAGTGTGGCGGCAGCGCAGGCCATCTGGGTGCTCCGGATGGTGGCCGACCACCCCGAGATTCGCGATGGTCAGGCGCTCACGGTGGTCTCGCCGGCGGTCCACACGCACACGGCCGGAGGCGTGCCGGTCGGCAGCAACACGGGTCGGATGCATGCCCGCCAGCCGTGGTGGGTGCGCTCGCGCTACCCGGTTCCCGATGCGGTCTACGCGCTCAAGCCCAGCGAGCTCAAGTGGTACGCGCTGCTTCGGTTCGCGCTCCAGTCCAACATCTCCACCATCACCACCGCCAACCCCTCCACCATCCTGCTCATGTGCCGGCTGCTCCAAGAGTGGCGCCTGCCCCTGTCTCGCGACCTCGCCGACGGCACCCTCCGCCATGGGCCGGCGCGCTACCTGGGCCGCTGGGAGCGCTTTTCCCTGGAGCGGCGTCTGAAGAAGGTGAGCCCACCCGCCGACTTCCGGCCGGCCCACATCTGGCCGCTCAAGCTGGTCAACTGTTGGAAGGGCGGTCCTGCGCAGTACTTCACGGCACGGCTCCCACAGGCCCTCGGTGCAGCGGTGCCGGTCCGCGAGGTGGGCATCACCGCGAGCGAGGGCTACTTCGCGCTGCCCCTGGGCGACGACTGGCCGGGCGGGGTGATGTGGCCGCTCGGGCACGTGATGGAGTTTGTGGGGGACGACGGACGGGCCCGCTTTGGGTGGCAGCTCGACCAGGGCGAGCGGGTGCGGCTGGTCATCACCACCGAAGCCGGCCTGTTCCGCTACGACCTCAAGGACACCCTGGAGGTGGTGGGCCACGCCGGACAGCTGCCGGTGCTGCGGTTTGTCGGGAAGACCGGGCGCTGGCTGAATGCCACCGGCGAGAAGGTCACCGAGGCCCAGGTGTCGGCTGCGATGCAGCAGGCGGTGGAGTCGGTGGAGCTGCCCACAGTGGGGGGCTTCTCGGCGCGCACACACTGGGCCGAAGTGCCGTATGTGGAGCTGGCGGTCGAAGGATGTCCGTCGCGTGCGGCCGCCGACCTCGCCGCGGCGTTCGACCGGGCTCTTGGTGGCGAGAACATCGAGTACGACGCCAAAAGAGAGAGCGCTCGCCTGGCGCCACCCCGCGTGCTGGTGGTTCCCGACGGCACCTTTGCACGGTGGCGGAAAGGACGCGTCGCTGCCGGAGCCCCCGATGGGCAGGTGAAAGACCCCATCCTGTCGGTGTCTGACGTGGAGTGGGACCGCGTGATGGCAGCCCGCGCATGACCCTCGCCTCCTGGCTGTCGGTGTGGTGTGGCCTCACCGCGCTGGGGTGGCTCGGCGGCTGGCGCAAGGCGAAGAAGGCCTCCAAGTCGTCCCCCTACCGACTCCGACCCACGCCCCACGCCCCCGGCTTTGACAGCCGACTTGCGGTGGTCGTCCCCGCTCGAGACGAAGCCGCCGGCATTGTGCGCTGCGTCGAAGCGGTCCTCCAAGACCCCGACCCCAACCTCTCCCTCACGGTGCTCGACGACGGCTCCACCGACGACACCGCCGTCTTGCTCGCCCGGCTCGCCGACCGTCATCCGCGCCTGAGGGTGGTCTCTGGCGGGAACCAGCCCTTGCCCGAAGGCTGGCTCGGGAAGCCGTGGGCCTGTCAGCGGGCGGCCGAAGCAGCGCTGGTCGACGACCCCGAGCACCTCCTGTTCCTCGACGCCGACGTCGCGCTGCAGCCCGGTGCCATTCGTTCGGCGGTCGCCTATGCACGCGCCCAAAACCTCGACCTCCTGTCGGTCATGGGCACCCTCGAGCTCGGGTCGTTCTGGGAGCGCGCCATCCAGCCCGCCGTGGTGGGCCTCATCCTCGCGGGCAACGACCTCTCCCGCATCAACGACCCCTCCCGTCGCCCCGCGCGGCCGCTCGCCAACGGTCAATTTCTGCTGTTCCGCACCTCTGCCTGGCAGCACATCGGCGGCCATCATGCCGTGAAGGGCGCCATCATCGACGACGTAGGCCTGTCCACCGCCACCGTGCAGGCCGGCGGCACCTACCACCTCGTCTTCGGGCCCAAGCTGTTCCAGTGCCGCATGTACACCGGCTTCTCAGAGATCTGGTCGGGCTGGACGAAGAACCTCTTCGAGGGGATGGCCGCGTCGTGGACTCTCGTGGCCGGGCTGGTGGGCTTCGTGGCGTTGTCGGTCGTGCTGCCCTGGGTGCTGGTCCCGGTGGCTCTCCTCACGGTCGACCCCATCCTCGGCACCACCGCCGGTCTCGCTGTGCTCGGACAGGTGCTCACGCGGGTGCACCTCGACCGGCGCTTTGGTCAGGACTCCCGCTACGCCCTCACCATCCCGCTCGGGTGGTCGGTGCTGGCGGCCATCGCGGTGGCGTCGGGGCTTCGCTACCACCGGGGCGGCGGAACCTGGAAGGGGCGCTCACTGCCGGCCGGCGGCTGACCCGTTCTTCTCCACGTACAAGCTGAGGCTGGGGAAGGCGAAGGACACGCCGTTTCGTTCGGCGATGCGCATGATCTCGAGGTTGAGGGCCGCCTTGGCCTCGAGCTCGGCCGTCCAGTCGGGCACGTTGAGGAAGAAGTACAGCAGCACCTCGAGGGCGCTGTCTCCGAAGCCCTTGAAGTGCACTTCGCAGGTGGTGTCGGCGACGTGCGGGTGGTCGGCGAGGAGCTGGCGGACGTCGGCGACGAACTGCTGCATGGCGTCGGGGGTGGTGTCGTAGGTGAGGCCGAGGACGGTCTTCACGCGACGGAATTGGCGCTGGCCCATGTTGTCGATGGTGCTGTTGGCCACCTTGGCGTTGGGGACCGACACGACCGAGCCGGCGAAGGTGCGGATGCGGGTGCTGCGGAAGCCCACCTCGACCACCACGCCTTCTACACCGCCGCCGATGACCACCCAGTCGCCGATCTGGAACGGACGGTCGGTGAAGATGGTCATGGAGCCGAACAGGTTCTCGACGGTGTCCTGGGCGGCGAGAGCGAATGCCAGCGAGCCCACGCCCACGCCTGCGACCAGCCCGGTGACGTCGATGCCCAGGTTCTGCACGACCGCGACGGCACCGATGATCCAGATGGCGGTCTTCACGGCCCGGCTGGCGAGCGGGATGACCTGGTCGTCGAGCTTGCTTTCGGTGGCTTCGGCCTGCCGCGCGAAGAAGTCGGAGACGATGTCGACCACGCGGGATGCGACGAGCACGACCGCAATCGACGTGGCGCCGGTGGCGATGAACAGCAGGAAGCGGCTGGCTTGCACCCCGAGCTGGAGGTCGGGGATGCCCCACAAGGCCACCAGACCGACCGCGAAGATGGTGAGCGGACCGCGGGTGCTCCGCAGGACCTCGGGCTTCAGCTCGATGCGACCGCGCCGGGCCAGCCGCAGGAAGCGCTCCGACACCAGCCTCTGGGCGAGCAAGCCCACAAACAGCGAGGCCACCACCAGCAGCAGCAGGTAGGCCATCTGCCACGTGTACAGCCCCAGGTAGGGGCCTTCGACGGAGGCTGGGATGTGCTTCTGGAGCCAGCCGGGGATGCGGGAGAAGGTGTCGCCGTAGAGCTTGGGCGTGGCGTGCACGATGCTGCGCGAGTAGAGCCAGCGGCCGTCGCGCGACCGCTCGATGACGAGCGCGGGGAAGGTGTGGACGGGCTGGACCCGGTGACCGCCCTGTTCGTTGCGGAAGTCGGGGTCGAGGGAGAGGTCGCTCACCGGAAGGTAGAGGCCCCGCGCATCGAGCACGCGCTTGAGCTGGATGGCCCGCACCTCGGCTTCGGCCCGGGTCATGCCTGGAGGGATGTCGAGGCACTGCCACGCCACCCGGGGCTCCCAGTTGTCGGGCACCAGGTTGTCGACCAGAGACCGGGCGGCCTCTTGGGGAGACGCACAGATGTCGTCGTCGGCAGCGGACGGCCGGGGACCCACCGCGAGGGCGACGAACAGGACGGCGACCACAAGGCGGAGGAGCGTGTGGATGCGGGCCATGGGGCCTCCGGTTCCATCAGACTCTGAAGGACCGGGCGGCTATTGGACGGGGCCCCTCGGAGTCAAGGCACGAGGGTGGTTTCCGCTGATGGGTCGGAGCGTTCGGCGAGTTTTTGCTCGAGCTCGGCCACGCGGGCGGCCAGCGCTTCGGCCTGCAGTCGGGTGCGGCTCAGCTCGCGGCGGAGGTGCTTCACGACCCGGACCGGCGGACCGTTGTCGGGGCGGCCCTCGTTCGATGCGGCGTGCGAGGACTCGGCGCTCGGTTCGTCTTCGACGTCGGGGGGCAGCAGGCGGATGGTGCCGTCGTCGTCGGTGCCACCGGTGTGCAGCGGGGCCCACCGGCCGGGGGTGGTCGTGTGGTGCTGGGAGATGCGGTAGGTGGCGATGCGCACGCCGGAGTAGTTGACCAGGCGCAGGCGCAGAGAGTCGAGGATGTCCTCGGGGCCCACATCCACCGCACCACCGGCCAGGGGCGGTCCATCGACATCAACGCCGGCACGTCGGGTGCGCAGGATGAAGGCGCCGCCACCGACTTCGAAGCGCAGCCGCCAGTTGGCAGGCACCCCCGGGTTGCGGCGCAGGGCGAGCGTGAAGTGGGGTGCGTCGGTGGGCAGGTCGGTCGACATGGAGGAGCCTCGTGGGTGGGCGGGTCACCACCGGGCCGGAATCGTACCCCGGGGGCTCCAGCGCGACCGTTCCCCGCCGGTCCGGGAGAGGGTAGGGGAAGGATCCACCACGTCCCGCCGATGGCGCGTCCGCGCGCGGGAAGGAGACCACATGGCCGGAAGCAAGCGAGCCCTCGCCAGTCGACTGCTGCGTCGCGCATCGAAGAAGGCGTCCGAGCGCGTCATGTCCCTCATCGGCGGCCGGCTGGTGTCCGGGATGGCCGACACCTCATCCGATGCACCCAGCGGAGGCTTCCAGCCCAAGCGCAACCGGTACGCCGAGATGCAGGCCGAAAAGGAAGCGGAGCGGGCGCGTGCGCGGGCCGAGGCGTCGGAACAAGACCACAGCCACAGCCACTCGCATGGCCACGACCACGACCACGGCCACTCCCACGACCACGGGCACTGATCAGAGGGTGCCCGCGGCGAGCCGGAGGTCGGTGAGGGCGGTCTCGCGGTCGGAGCGCGCGTTCAGGCGCACGAGCTCGGCCTGAAGCATGCCCAGCCGGGCGTCTTCGACCTCCAACCAGGTGGCGGAACCGGCCTTGAGGGCGCGCTCGGCCAGCTCGAGGTTGCGGGTGGCCAGCGACACTTCGTCGTCTGCGGCGTCCATGGCGCGCTGGGCCCGCTCGAGGCTCTCCCAGGCGGTGTGGACTTCGATCTCGACGTCTTCGCGCAGCTTCCGAGCGGCGAGCTTGGCCTGGCGGACCTTGCTGGCTTCTTCCTTGGACTGGGCGATGCGCAGGCCACCGTCCCACAGCAGCCAGTTGGCCTCGAAGACCAGCATCCAGAGGTCGTTCTGCCCCTGGAAGCCGGTGTTTTCGGACCAGGAGTAGGTGAACCGGGCGTCGAGGGTGGGCAGCCACTCGCCGCGCTTGGCCCACAGGTACTTCTCGGCCACCTGCGTGCGCAGCTCGGCGGCTTCGACGTCGGGACGGCGCGCCTGCGCATCGGTGAGGAGCTGCTCGAAGTTGTCGGGGGCTTCGCCGGGGTCGGGCTCCACCAGCTCCACGTTGCGGTCGAGGCCGGTCACGCGGGCGAATTGGAGCTCGGCACCGGAGACCTGGCCGAGGGTGCCCTGGAGGTCGCGGCGGGCGCGGGAAACAGCGAGACGAGCCTGCACGAGGGCGCGTTCGTCGGTGCTGCCGGCCTTCACCTGGCGCTCGGCGAGCTCGAGGTGGGAGAGGGCGCTGGCCTCGGCCTTCTCGGCGAGGGCCTGCGACTGTCGGGCCACCAGCAAGCCGTAGTAGGCCTTGGTGACGCCGGCTTCGATCTGCTGGCGGGTGCGGGCGAGGTCGCGGTCGGCGGCGTCCATCATGTGGATGGCACCGAAGAGCACGGGGATGGACCGGCCGTTGAACAGCGGCTGGATGACCGATGCGTTGTACGCAAAGTACTGCTTGGCCTGGATGACGATTTCTTCGCCACCGGAGTCGCCGCCGCCTCCGGACGTCTCGACGGTCTCGCCGCGGAAGGCCGCGTTGATGGCGTCGTACTCGTCCTGGGAGATCTGGCCGTTCTGGTACCGCTCTTCGACGTTGGCCAGGTAGGCAGAGCCGGCTGCGGACGACCACGGCAAGGCGCTGCCCGGCGTGACCGCGTTGCTGCCGGCGGCCCCCATGGCGAAGGCGTCTTCGGTGGCCCATCCGAGCCGGGTGTAGACGTCTTCGAAGGCGTTGCCGAACTCGCTGAAGCCCTCGGCCATGTCGAAGGCCACTTCGTACTGGTTGATGGTGTAGGTGCCTTGGAGCGACAGCTTGGGCATCACCAGGGCGAGCGACTGGCCGCGCAGGGTGTCGGTCTGGACCTTCTGCTCTTTGACGAGCGCGAGGTCGACGCTGTTGTTCTCGGCGGACCGGATGGCATCCTGGAGGGTGACCGGGCCGGCGCTGGCTTCGGCGCCCCACAGGAAGGCGGCCGGGAGGAGCACCAGCGGGAGGGCCTTTGCGGCGGCCGGGACGGGCGGAGAGGGCTCGCCACCCTTGTCTTTGGTGGTGGAGCCGCGGCCGTCCCACCAGCCCACGATGTCTTCGAAGATGCTGTAGAGCGTGGGGACCATCACGAGGGTGAGCAGGGTGGCGAAGGCCAGGCCGAAGATGACGGACACGGCCATGGGACCCCAGAACTGCGAGTTGGAGCCACCGATGAGCAGGATGCGTCCGAAGCCGTCGAAGCCTCCGCCTGTGGCAGCGGTGTAGAAGGCGCCCGGCATCGAGCGGAAGTCCACGCTCCAGCCCATCGCCATCGGCACGAGGCCCAGGACGGTGGTGATGGCGGTGAGCATGACGGGCCGGAAGCGGGTCATGCCGGCCTTCACGAGGGCGTCGTCGACCGACATCCCCCGCTCACGGAGCTGCTCCACATAGTCGAGGAGCACGATGGCGTTGTTGACCACGACCCCCGCCAGCGAGATGACGCCCAGGCCGGTCATGATGACACCGAAGCTGGTGCCGGTGAGCAGGAGCCCCCACAGCACGCCCACGAGGGACAGGGCCACACTGGCGAGCACGATGGCCGGCAGGCGGAAGTTGTTGAACTGCGTGACGAGCACGATGGCGATGAGGGCGATGGCCAGGCCGAAGGCACGTGCGAGGAATGCGGATGCCTCGGCCTGTTCGTCGCTGGCGCCACCCGCGCTGATGTCGAAGCCCGGCGGGATCTCGCCTTCCTTCTTCATCGCGGCGACTTCGGCCATCACGGCGTCGCGGACGACGTTTTCGTTGAAGCCCTCCGCGACGTCGCCGCCGATGGTGACCACCAGGTTCTGGTCGACGTGGCGGATGGAGCCGTTGCCTCCGGCGAGCTCGTAGCTGGCGACGGCGGACAGGGGGACGGAGAAGGTGCCGGGCTTGTTCTCGGCCCGACCGGGCACACGCAGGTCGAGGACGTCTTGGAGGCTGCCCCGGAAGCGGGGGTCGAGCTGGACGAGGACGTCGTATTCGTCGGAGCCATCGCGGACGGTGGTGGCGACGGTGCCGGCGACTGCCGTGCGGATGGTGTTGGCGACCTCACCGGTGCTGGCACCCACGCGCTTGGCCTTGGCTCGGTCGATGCGGAGGCGCATCTCGGGACGGCCCACCTTGTAGTCGTCGGTGACTTCGGTGGTGCCCTTCACGCCGGCCACACGACGCTTGACCCGCTGGGCGAGCGCTCCCACCTCGTGGAAGTCGGCGCCGCTGACCTGGAGCGAGATGGCCGCACCCACGGGCGGACCCATCTCTTCCTGGTTGACCTCGATGGAGGCGCCCGGGATCTGCTGGAGGGTCTTCCGCAGGTAGGTGATGGTGAGGTCGGTGTTCTCGACGCGGGACTTCTCGCCCGACTTGGCGTCGTTGGCGTGGGGCAGGAAGTCGATGGTGATGCGGGCTGCGTTGGCCTGAGCCTGAGCGCCGGCCATGGGGTTGCCACCGCCGCTCACGCCAGTCTCTGCGACGTACACATCCACGTTTTCGGTCTCGGCGAGCACCGCTTCCACCCGCCGGACGATGCGGTCGGTGGTGGCGAGGTCGGTGCCGTCGGGGGCTTCGACTGCGATGGTGGCGCGGTCGGGTTCGGTGGCGGGGAAGAACTCCACGCCGTGGTTGAAGATGCCGTACACCACCATCGTGAACACGAAGGTGAGGGCGCCGAGGCCAAGAGACAGGTACCGGTTGCTGATGCTGAGCTGGAGGGTCTGCTTGTAGAAGGCCATGACGGCGTTGGTGGGGGTGTCGTCGTCGTTGGTGACGGCCTGCCCTTCCACCTTCTTGAGCAGCTTGCTTGTGAGCACCGGCAGCATCGCCACGGCCACCACCAGCGAGCTCACGAGCACGATGATGACGGTCTTTGGCAGGTAGCCCATGAACTGGCCCATGATGCCGGTCCAGAACACGAGCGGGAAGAAGGCGGCGACGGTGGTGGCGGTGGATGCCGCGACCGCGAGCGCCACCTCTTGGGTGCCCGTGATGGAGGCGGTGACGACGTCGGCGCCCTCTTCCATGTGTCGGTAGACGTTCTCCACGATGACGATGGCGTTGTCGACCAGCATCCCGAGGGCCAGGATGAGGGAGAAGAGCACAATCATGTTGAGCGTCATGCCGAAGAACTCGATGACCACGAAGCTCATCAGCATCGACATGGGGATGGAAAACGCGACGAACAGGCTGTTGCGCGTGCCCATGAAGAAGATGATGACGGCCATCACGAGCAGCAGCGACGTGATGATGTTGTTCTCGAGGTCGGAGACCATCTGTCGAATCATCTTCGATTGGTCGGCGAGCACTCGATACGACACACCTTCGGGCCAGGTGACCGAGGCGTTGTCGACGACTTCCTTCACCTGGTCGTTGATGTCGATGATGCTGGCGCCTGCCCGCTTGGTGACGGACAGGGTGACCGCCGCCCGACCGTTCATGCGCGAGTAGCTGTCGACTTCGGCGAAGCCCTCGACCACATGGGCCACGTCGCGCACGAACACGGGAGAGTCGCCCACGCGCTTGATGGCCACGGACTCGAGGTCTTTGCCGGTGGAGAACTCGCCCGGGACACGCAGCAGGTAGTTGCTGTCGCCCGACACCACGGTGCCGCCCGGGATGTTGACGTTTTCGTTGCGGAGGGCGTCCACCACGTCATTGAGCGACATCTTGTAGGGCGTGAGGCGCCGGGGGTCGATTTCCACCCGGAACTCTCGCTCCAGGCCGCCGCTGATCTCGGCGTCGAGCACTCCCGGGATGCGCTTGACGATGTCCTGAACATCCTCGGCATGCCGCTTGAGCGTTTCCTGGTCGGCGTCGCCAGCGATGGTGACGAGGAGAATCGGCACGTCCGAGAAGCTGATTTCCTGGACCTGCGGCTCTTCCGCATCGCCCGGGAGGCTCGGCTTGGCCCGGTTGACGCGGTCGCGGACCCGCTGCAGGGCGTCCTCGATCTCGATGTCGGGCTCGAACTCGAGGCTGACGACGCTGACGCCCTCGGCCGACGTGGAGGACATCTTCTTGAGGTCCTTCACGCCTGCGAGCTCATTCTCGATGGGGATGGTGACGAGCGACTCGATGTCGGACGGGGAGACGCCGATGTAGGGCGTGCTCACCAGGACGACGGGAATCTTGACGTCGGGGGCAGCTTCTCTCGGAAGACCGATGTAGCTGACCAGTCCGAAGACCGTGACGCTCAACACGAGCAAGAGCACGACAGAGGCGTGCTTCACGAGCCAGCGAATCATGGGGCGCTCCAGCAGGAGTGCGGGGCCGGGGGGCGGACCACGAGTGGGGTTGGGGCGGAGCTCAGTAGACGGCGCGGCCGTTGGTGCAGCACACGCCCTCGCGGGAGATGAGCAGAGGGTCGCCGTCGGCGAGAACGCGGTGTCCGATGGTGACCACGCGGTCGCCTGCGGTGAGGCCCTCGCGGATGACCACCTGGTCGTGCACCACGGTTCCGGCGACGACCGGGCGCCAGCGTGCGGTGCCGTCTTCGTCGACGAACACGCCCACACCGGCGCGGCTGGTGACCAGCCAGTCCTGCGGGAGGATGATGCTGCCTTCGCCCACGTGCGCTTCGATGCTGGCGGTGGCAATCATGCCGGGCAGCAGGCGACCGTCGGCGTTGGTGACCTCGATTTCCGCGAGGAAGGTGCGGGTGTCGAGGTCGGCGGCGCGGTCGATGGAGGCCACCCGACCGTCGAACAAGCCGGCCACGGCGTCGACCGAAATCTGTACGGGCATGCCCTCGTGGAGCACGCCTACGTCGCGGTCGGAGACCGACACGGTGACGTGGACGGGGTCGAGCTGCACCACGCGGGCCACAGGGGCGGCGGGGTTGAGGACTTCGCCCCGCTCCAGGTTGATCTGGGTGACGGTGCCATCGAATGGGGCCCGGATGGAGGCCCTGCTGGCCTGGACCCTGGCGAGCCGCACGTTGGCGCGGGCGACCTCGACCTGGGTGCTCGCGGCCTGGATCTGGGCGGGCGAGGCCAGGTCGCCGAGGGCCTTCACGCGCTCCAGCTCCGAGGCGGCGAGGGCGTACTGGGCGTCGGCCTGCTCGCGCTGGGCCGCGTAGATGGAGGCGTTCACCCGGGCGATGACGTCGCCTTCGCGGACGAACTCGCCGCGCTTGACGTACACGCCTTCCACGAACCCACCGCCAGCGGAGGCCAAGGTGGCGTCGCGGGAGCCGGTGATTTCGCCGGGCAGCCGGAGGTCGAGGCTGGCCGACGTGTTCTCGAGGCGGACCACCTCGACCCGTGTGCCGGGAGCTTGGGGGACCTCACCGGCCTCCACCTGCTCGGAGGTGGGTGCGGTGTCTCCGCCGCCACATGCGGGGAGAGCGAGCAGGAGGAGTGCACCCCACATCCAACGCGAGCGGGCGGTGGTGCGGGGGGTTCGAGCGGAATTCACGGGCGAGCTCCGTTGATGAACACGTCGACGATTTGTCGGGCGATGCCGGGGGGCGGGGTCTTTCCGATGAGCACACCGAGGGCCCGGTGGTGGACCATGCCGAGAAGCACTTCAGACAGCTCTTCTGCGGTGAGGTCGCTGCGCACCGTTCCGTCGGCTTGTCCTTCGCGAAGGACCTCCGACAGGTGGCTCAGGTTCTGTTGGTGAAAGGTATGGAGGTCGACTGCGGGCTGTCCCTGCTCGGGGCGATGGGCCGCTGTGAGCAGGAGCCGGGCGGGCAGGGGGTCTTCGGTGGCCGCCAGCAGGAGCGTGGAGACGAAGCGCTCGAGGCGGTCGGGGAGGGGACCGCGGTCGTCGTGGAGGGCACCGAAGAGGCCGGCGACCTTTTCCTGCACGCAGCGGTGGACCTCGACGAAGAGGTCGGCCTTGCTGCCGAAGTGGTAGTAGAGCGCAGGCTTCGTGCACCCCACCTCTTCGACGATAGACCGCATCGACGTGGCGCTGTAGCCGTGGTTGGCGAACGCTTCGATGGCGGCCTGAAGGATACGCGTGCGTAGGTCGACGGGCGGACCGCCATCCTTTCCGGGGACCAACTTCGGGGACTTGGGGACCAACGCCACGCTCCTATACCGACCGGTAGGTACCGACCGACCGGTAGGTAACGCCTGAAGCAGGCCGAGCAACAGAACGTGCGCCCACCAGCGAGCGCGACACCGATTCGTCACAGGCGCAGGGAAGACCCCCGCCGCGGGCCTCTCATGCAGACTCCCCAGTCCGTGCGAGCCCTCGGGCTCGCCGTGCGCTACCATGCGTTGCTGTTTGACCCGAGGAAGTCACGCCCGATGGCCCAGTCTCGCACCGCACGCACGTCCGCCAAGGAAGGAGGGCTCGCCGCCCGTCTGGGTGGAGGCAAAGACGTCGCGCTGGCCGTGGGCATGGTGGCCTTCCTGCTCATCATGATCATTCCGCTCCCCGCGGTCATGATGGACATGCTCATCGCGGTGTCGGTCTCGATCTCGCTGCTCATCCTGCTCACCACGTTCTACGTCGTGAAGCCCGTCCAGTTCAGCATCTTCCCCATGCTGCTGCTGGCCACCACGCTGTACCGCTTGTCGCTCAACGTCGCGAGCACGCGCCTCATCCTCCTCGGAGGCGCCAGCGGCGAAGACGCCGCCGGTCAGATCATCCGCGCCTTCGGTCAGGTCATCGTCGGCGGCAGCTATGTCGTCGGCCTGGTCGTGTTCGTCATCCTCGTCACGATCAACTTCATCGTCATCACAAAGGGCGCCGGCCGCATCGCAGAAGTGTCTGCGCGGTTCACCCTCGACGCCATGCCCGGCAAGCAGATGGCGGTCGATGCCGAGCTCAACGCCGGCATGATCAACGAGAACCAGGCCCGCACCCGCCGCGACGAAATCATGCGTGAGGCGGACTTCTACGGTGCCATGGACGGCGCCAGCAAGTTCATCCGCGGCGACGCCATCGCCGGCATCGTCATCACGCTCATCAACATCCTGGGCGGCATCATCATCGGGGTGGTGCAGGAAGGCCTGTCCCTCGCCGATGCGGCCCAGATCTACACCACGCTCACCGTGGGCGACGGCCTGGTCAGCCAGATCCCGGCGCTGGTCATCAGCTCCGCGGCCGGCATGTTGGTCACGCGGGTCAACACCGACGACGACACCGACCTCCCCACCCAATACGCCGAGCAGCTCTTCGGTTCGTACCGCCCCATGGCGCTGCTCTCGGGTGGCCTCTTCTCGCTCACCCTGGTGCCCGGCCTCACCGTGCCGTTCGCCATCATGGGCTCGGGCGCAGCGTATGCGGCCTACCGCAGCTACCGGCGGGAACAGGACGGTCCCGCCACGCCTCAGATCGAAGAGCTCGAGCCCGGTGGTGGGGCGGGCGACGACGAAGTCCCCGTCGAGCAGCTGCTCAAGGTGGAGCCCCTGGCCGTCGAGCTGGGCGTCGACCTCATCAACCTCGTCGACGAACGGCGTGCGGGCAACCTGGTCGAGCGCATCCAGCGCATCCGTCGACAGGTGGCCGAAGATGTGGGCCTGCTGGTGCCGCCCGTCCACCTCCGCGACAACCTGCGGCACGAAGGGGGGGAATACACCATCCTGCTGCGGGGCGAAGAAGTGGCCCGCGGAAAGGTCTACCCCCGGCAATTCCTGGCCATCAACCCGGGCGACGTCACCGCGCCGGTGAAGGGCATCAAGACCCGCGACCCGGTCTTCGGTCTGGAAGCGCACTGGATTGTGGAAGCGTCGCGCCTGGGCGCCCAGAACGCCGGCTACACGGTCGTCGACGTCGCCACGGTCATCACCACGCACCTCAGCGAAATCGTGGGCCAGTACGGCCACGAGCTCTTCGGTCGTCAGCAGCTCGCCGACCTCCTCGAGCGCGTGCAGGGCCAGAACCCGCGCCTGGTCGAAGAGCTCATCCCCGAACAGCTCACCCGGTCCGCGGTCATGCGGGTCTACCGCAACCTGCTGCGCGAAGGTGTGAGCATCCGCGACGCCACCACCATCCTCGAAGCGCTCGCCGACCACGCACCGCGCCTCAAAGACCCCGACGTCCTCACCGAGTTCGTCCGGCAGCGTCTCGCCCGGCACATCACCCGCCGGTACTCCGACGAAAACGGCGTCATCCACTACATCGGCCTGGCCCCCGATGCCGAAGACGCCATCAGCGCGGGCCTTCATGGTGGCGAAGGTGGCGCCATGAACCTCTCCCTCGACCCCAACGACGCCCGCCGGCTGCTCACATCGCTGCGCACCGCGGCCGAGCGCTGGCGGGGTGGCTCCGACCTCGTCATCCTCAGTCCGCCGCTTGCGCGCGGGCCATTGCGCAAGCTCACCGAAAAGGTGGTCCCGCGCGTTCCCGTTCTCAGCCCGGCCGAGCTGCTCCCCACCGTTCGGTTGGAGCGCGTGATGGCCGTGTCCATCCGAAACTCTGGCGGCGGCTCTACCCGCTGACGCCACCATCCGAAGTAGCGACTGTCCGCCAGGCGCCAACAGTGGTTGAGGGTGACCGGCTGTCGGCCTAAGGTGGTGCGGTCGAACGGCGGACTGACCCAAACACGGTCCTGCACAGGAGACGAACGCGGTGTACGGCAGAGGTGGCAGAACCGCGGAGCGGCGCGTCGACGGACAGACCCGAGATGAGGTCTGCCTCCAGTATCAGTCGCGCATCCTACTCACCGCCCGGCGACTGGCCGAGCGGCTGCCGCCGAACTGTGGGCTGTCCCTCGAAGACCTCGCTGGCTACGGCGCAGTCGGCCTTCTCGAAGCCTTCGACCGCTTCGACGCCGAGCGCAGCATCCTGTTCTCCACCTTCGCGGAGTACCGGATTCGAGGCGCCATGATGGACGCCCTCCGGCAGAACGACTCCTTTACGCGCTACCGCCGCGAAATGGCCAAGCGCCTCGACGACGCCACCGAGACCCTCCGCTTCGAGCTGGGGCGGGCCCCCGAACCCGAAGAAGTCGCCAGCCAGCTCGACGTCAACCTCGCCACCTACTGGCATATGGTCGACACCACACGGCCCGTTTCGTACGTCAGCATCTTCGACGAAGACCCCAGCGAAGGGGGGGGCGGCAGCGGGCGCACCATGGCTGAAGTGCTGGTCGGCTCCGATGGGCGTGACCCATTTCGGGCGCTGATGGGGCAGGACGCGCGTCTCCTGCTCAAGTTCGCCATCAAAGAGCTTCCCGACCGGAAGCGCCAATGTGTCATTCTCTACTATGGTCGGGGCTTGAACCTCTCGGAGATCGCCCGCGTCTTCGACGTCACCCCCTCCCGCATCTCTCAAATCCTCAGCGCCGCCCGGCGCGACCTTCGAGAGATGCTGGAAGACCAGGTTGCACTCGGTGACTTCGAGTGGACCGCCCCGGGCGCGGAGGACCAAGCGCTGTGAGTCACACCATCTACCCCACGCTCTCCGGGGCGACGGCCACCTGGCACCAGGTCGAGGTCATCGCCAACAACCTGGCGAATGCCAACACCACGGGCTTCAAGCAAACGCGTGTGTCGTTCGACAACGTCATGCACGACATGCGGCCGCTTGGCGACGGCTTCACCAACGTCGCCACCGAAGGCGTCGACATGACCGACGGTGCCATCCGCCAGACCGGCGTGAGCACCCACGTGGCGATGCAAGGGGAGGGGTTCTTCCTCGTCGAGGGCCAAGACGGCCGCGAGTACCTCACCCGCGACGGCAACTTCCGCCTCGACCCCCAGCGCTTCCTGGTCAACCAGCGCGGTGAGCGGGTGATGGGCCAGTCCGGTCCCATCCAGGTGCCCATCGACGAACAGGTGGAAATCGACCTCCAAGGCAACGTGTCGTCTCGCCGCAACGACGGCACCGACGTCATGGTCAACCTCATCGGCAAGCTGCGGGTGGTCACCGCCGATGTCATCGAGTCGAAGGGCAGCAGCCACTTCGCCGCCCCCGAAGGGTACCGCGAGACCGCCGATGTGCGGGTCATCAATGGCGCCCTCGAGCAGTCGAACACCAACCCCATGGTCGGGATGGTCGACCTCATCCAGGCCACTCGCTACTTCGAGATCTATCAGAAGGCCATCCAGACCTCCGACCAGATGGACTCCCAAATCTACAACGTCTCCCGAGGCTGACCCATGCGTTCCCTGTTCACCGCCGCGACCGGCATGGCAGCGCAGCAGATGCGCATCGACAACATCGCGAACAACCTCTCGAACGCGTCCACGAACGGGTACAAAAAGACTCGCGCCACGTTCGAAGACCTCGTCTACCAGACCGTTCCGGTGGGCAGCACCTCCATCATCAACCAGCGTCCGGCGGCCCTCGAGATGGGCACCGGCACCCGGATGGTGGCCACGGTCCGCAACTTCGAGACCGGCGACCTCTCCTACACGGGCAACGAGTTCGACATGGCCATCGGAGGCCGTGGCTTCTTCGTGCTCCAGGACAGCAACGGCGCCCAGCGGTACACCCGCGACGGCCGGTTCATCCGCAATGTGAACGGTGAGCTGGTCACGCCCGCGGGCCTCACGCTCAACCCCAGCGTCCAGGTTCCCGAAGACGCCACGCGCGTGGTCATCGGCGAAGACGGCGCCGTCCAGGTGGAGTTCGACGGCGACACCGACCTCGTCACCGTGGGCCAGATCCAGCTGGTCGACTTCCAGAACCCCTCGGGCCTGCGGGCCATCGGTGGCAACCTCTACATCGCCACCCCCGAGAGCGGTCAGCAGCAGTTCATGGACCCCAACCAGGGCTTCGTGAACATCCAGCAGGCCTTCATCGAGTCGAGCAACGTCGACATCGCCGAAGAGCTCATCAGCATGATTGTGGCCCAGCGGTCCTTCGAGCTCACGAGCAAGGTGGTCGAGACCTCCGACCAGATGCTCCAGACCGTCTCGTCCATGAAGCGCTGATTGCCTGTGCTCGCCCTCCTTGCCATCGCTGCTGCGACCGCGGCCACGAGTCCCCACGGGTTCTCGGCGCCGCTCGTGGATGCCGCCATTCGGGCCCACGTGGCGGATGCGGTGGGCGTGGCCGAGCACGACGTCGAGGTGCGCAGCAACGGCCTCGGGCAGCCCTTCGCGTGTGGTCCCGCAGCGTCCATCGACGTCCGGGCCAACCCGGGCGAGACCTACCGCCGGTACCTCAACCTGCGGCTGGTGGGGACCGAGCGTGGCGCCGTCTGCGCCGACCTCCGCGTGCGGGCAGAAGTGGTGGTCTGGCAGGAAGTTCCGGTGGCCGCGGATGCCGTCCGGGGCGGGCAGACCATCCGGCTCGGCACCGGTCGGGTCGAGCGCCACGCCATCCAGGGCACGCCAGTCGACCCCCTCGACGGCCCCTTCGTGGCGGTCGGTCCCTTGCAATCCGGGGCGCCCGTCACCGTGTCTCGTGTGCGGGTTGTGCCGGACTTCAAGTCTGGCTCCAAGGTCACCCTCGTGGCCGGCCGAGGCAGGCTCACCATCCAGTCATCCGGCCGCTTGTTGGCCGACGCCCACACCGGCGACACAGTTCGGGTCGCCAACCCGGCCACCGGTGCGGTAGTGGTCGGCGTCATCACGGCAGACGGGCTCGTGAAGGCCCAAGGAGCGGAGCGATGACGGCTTCGAAGCACCCACGACGGCAGCACTGGCTCGGTGGTCTGGCCCTGCTGGTGGCCCTTCCGGCTGCCGCTGGTCCCGAGGTCCCCGACTACCCCATGATGATGCCCACACCGGAAGCGCCTCCGGCCCCGGGCAGCCTCTGGAACGAAGCCAACGCCCGCGTGATGATCGGCATGGACGGCAATGCGCGCCGGGTCGGCGACCTCATCACGGTCGAGATCTCCGAAAAGACCGCCGCCGAGTCCGTCGCCGACACCCAGACCCGCCGCGAGTCCAGCACCGGCGGCAGCATCGGCCGGTTCTTCGGGGTGGTCAAAGGCGCCACCGAGAACAACCCCAACCTCGGCCCCGACATCGGCTTCGAGGCCAGCGGGGGCGCCGAATACCGCGGCGACGGCAGCACCAAGCGCCAAGGCTCGCTCACCGGCATGCTCACTTGTCGCGTGGTGGAGAAGTTCCCCAACGGCAACCTTCGCATCTGGGGCTGGAAGGAAATCCGCACCAACCGCGAGACCCAATACCTCGTCCTCACCGGCATCATCCGTCCGCGCGACATCCAGGCCAGCAACGTCATCATGAGCGACTTCGTCGCTGAGCTCCAGCTCGGCTTCGATGGCAGCGGAGTGGTGGCCGACAAGCAAGGCCCGGGCGTCGGTCACCGCGTGATGGACCACGCCTGGCCCTTCTGAGGCCACCGGAGCTTTCCATGTGGACCACCCTGCTGTTGACGGCCAGCCTGCTGGTTGGCGGGACCGCCGAAGCTGCGCGCGTGAAAGACATCGCGTCGGTCTACGGTGTCCGCGACAACCCACTGATTGGCTACGGGCTGGTCACCGGCCTCAACCGAACCGGCGACACCCTCCAGAACCGGGCCAGCATCCGTGCGCTGGTCAACCGCCTCCAGGGCATGGGCTTCACCGTCACGCCGCAAGAAATCATGGCCCGCAACGTGGCTGTGGTGATGGTGACGGCCAAGCTGCCGGCCAACGCACGCTCGGGCCACACCCTCGATGTCGAGGTGAGCAGCTCCGGCGACGCCACCTCGCTCGAAGGGGGCGTCCTCCAGCTCACCCCGCTCGCCGCCACGGATGGCGAGGTGTACGCCACCGCACAAGGGCCTCTGGTCATCGGCGGCTTCATCACCAAGCAGGGCGGCACGTCCAAGCGCAAGAACTTCCCGAACGTGGGCCGGGTGCCTCAGGGCGCCATCGTCGAGAAAGAAAACCCCAACCGGTTCGCCTTCTCCGAAGCCGAGTCCATCGACTGGATCATCCACGAGCCCGACTTCACCACCGCCATTCGCCTCGCGGATGCGGTGAACGATGCCTTCGACCAGGACGTCGCCCAGGCCCGCGACGGCGGCACAGTCCGCGTGAAGGTTCCGCCGCGGTATCTCGGTCGGCAGGTCGAGCTCGTGGCTGTGGTCGAGAGCGTCAAGGTGGCCGTGGATGCGCTGGCCCGCGTGGTCATCAACGAGCGCACGGGCACGGTCGTCATGGGCGGCGAGGTCACCATCGCGCCGGTCGCAGTGGCACACGGAGGCCTCAGCATCGAGGTCCAGCAGACCAACACCGCGGTCCAGGCGGGCTCGTTCACGCCAGGCACCACCGCGCGGGTCCGCAACACCGACGTCGATGCCGAAGAAGGTGGCGGCGGGCTGGTGGCCATTGAAGGCGTCACCATCGCCGAGCTGGTCGACGCTCTGAACCAGCTTGGGGTCAAGCCCCGCGACCTCATCCAGATCCTGCTCACCATCAAGGCCGCCGGCGCGCTCCACGCCGAGCTCGAGGTGCTGTGATGTCCGACGGCAGCGGAATCGGTGGGCTGGGGATGTCGGCCATCGACATGCAAACCCAGATGGCCATGAGCCAGGGGCCGCAGCTCGATGAGCGCACCGACGGCAACGCCATTGAGGCGGCCCGGAAGTTCGAGTCGTACCTCGCGCAGGTGATGCTCCGAGAGATGCGGAAGACCGTGCCCGAAGGCGGCATCTTCTCCGGCCCGCCCATGGACACCTTCATCGACATGTTCGACAAGACGGTGGCCGACCGCATCGCCGAAGGTGGTCGGCTGGGGCTGGCCAACCAGCTCGCCCAGTCACTTGGTGGGCAGGCATCCACGGGGGCACCCGGGTTCCCGGGATTGCCGCCTGTCTCCGGGCTGCCAGCTCGCACCATTCCGCTCCACGGCGCCGACCACCACGGTCATCCCGAGCTGCCGGGTGTGCACGATGCGAAGGCTGGCATCTGGCCCGTCGAAGGCCGCGTGTCGTCTACATTCGGCCGACGCTCCGACCCCTTCACCGGCGAGCACCGGCACCACGCAGGCCTCGACATCGCCGCACCCGCCGGCACGCCCATCCGGGCCGTGGAGTCGGGCGAGGTCATCCTCGCAGGCAAGCGGCGTGGGTATGGCAACGTGGTCATGGTTCGCCACGACGACGGCACCACCGGCCTCTACGCGCACTGCAAGGGGCTCGACGTCCGCACCGGCGCGCGCATCCAGGCCGGTCAGCGCATCGCCACAGTGGGCTCCACCGGTCGGGCCACCGGGCCACACCTTCACTTCGAGCTCCGGGCCGACGGCTCGGCGGTCGACCCCCAATCCATCTACAACTGGCACGGCCGCTGAGGACGTATCGTTCTCGACTCGGGAATTTCCGCCCGGGGGCTTAAACACGTGGGCAGACCATCCGACAACGCTCGCGGAGGTCCATGATGAAGATTCAAGGCACGCCAGTGATGACGCAAATGGAGCGTCTTCAGGGCACTGCTGCGCGGCCTTCGGTCGAGGCATCGGAGCGCGCGTCGCGCACCGACGATGTTCAGCTGGCTGGCGGAGCGCGGTTCATTTCCGAGATCAAGTCGGCCGCAGCCACGCTCAGCGTGGTTCGCGCGGAAGAGGTCGTGCGCGCGCGCGAAGACCTCCAGACCGGACGCCTGCTCACCGACACCGAGATCGAAGCTGCAGTGGACGGCCTTCTGGCCGGTCTTTGAGCCCGAGGCCACACCGTGCGCGACTTGGGTGAGATTCTGCGCGATACCATCGCAATCACAGAGGAACAGATCGCTGCGGCCCGTACGTTGGACGCAGCGGCCCTCAACGAGTCCACCGACTTTCGAAAGGAGCTGCTCTTCGAGCTCGAAGTCGCCATGCGGAACCGTCAACAGCTCGCCCCGGAACAAGAAGAGCTTGCGCACGAGCTGCGCGAGCTCGACGCACGTCTGGAGCGCCTCTTGACGGCCGGTGTGGCCACCATCGAGACCCTGCGTGGCGGAGACAACGTCCCCGTCTACACACATGAAGGGCGCATCAAGGGGAATGCTCCATGAGCCTCATCACGTCGCTGAACACCGCCGCCTCCGGCCTGCGTGTTGCGTCCCAAGGCATCAACGTCACCAGCCACAATGTCGCGAACGCCACCACCGAAGGCTTCTCGCAGCGCACTCTGCGGGTCGAGACCGGTCTCCCCGGGCACCAGGGTGCGTTCGGCATCGGCACCGGGGCCAATGCCACCGGCGCCATCCGCACCGCCGACCTCCTGGTGAACGAGCGCCTGGTGCGTGCAGTGGGTGAGGAGTCCCGGTCCACCTCGCACTACCAGACCCTCTCCGTGGTCGAGGCCAGCTTCGACGAAACCAGCGAAGTGGGCACGGCCAGCTTGATGGGCGACTTCTTCGACGCCATGAGCCGGCTCACCCAAGACCCCAGCGACGGCTCGCTGCGTGAAGATGTCCTCACCACCGCGCAGCGCTTCGCAGAAGGCATGAACCAGCTCGCCCTCGACATGCAGGGTGCGCGGCGCAACATCTACGAAGAGCTCGACCAGACCCTCCCCAACATCAACCTGCGGCTGCAGCAGGTGGCCGACTTCAACGCTGCGGTCACCGCTTCGAAGAGCGACATGGCCGCCGGCGACTACGCCGACAAGCGCGACCAGATCATCACCGAGCTGGCCGAGGAGTTCGGCTTCACGGCCGAGTTCACGGGCGACGGTGCGGCCCAGCTGTCCTTGGGCGGGCACGCGGTCGTCACCGGTGCGGTGGCCCGCGAGCTCACTCTGGTCCAGACCGCCGCCGGCAACCCCCAGGTCAACCTCGCCTCCGACTCCGCCACGGTCGACGTCACCGGCTTCCTCGGCGGCTACTTCGGTGGCCGCATGGATGCCCACACCGACATCCGGGCCTTCGAGACCGAGCTCAACGACTTCGTCGACACGCTGGGCACCGCCCTGAACACCCAGCATGCCCTCGGCTTCGATCAGACCGGCGCCCCCGGCGGCGACATCTTCACCTTCACGGCCGGCTCGGAAGCGCTCACCCTCGCGGTCGACGCCACCCTCGCCGCCGACTCCTCGCTCCTGGCCGCTGCCGGCGCAGCCACCGCTTCGGCCGGTGATGGCGCCAACCTCGCCGCCCTGGTCGACATCGAGAGTGCCTTGCTCTTTCGGGGCGGCACGCAGACCGCCACCGAAGCCCTCGGCTCGGTCTACGCATCGGTCGGACGGGCGGTCCACAGCGCCGAAGTCTCCAACGAGACGGCCCTGGCTTCCCTCGAAGACCTCACCGCGCTCCGCAATGCAGTGTCGGGGGTCGACCTCGACAAAGAAGCCGCCGACCTCCTGGGCTGGCAGGCCAGCTACCAGGCCGCCTCGCGCGTCGTCACCACCACGAATCAGATGCTCAATGAGCTCATGGAGATTGTGCGCTGATGGCCATCGTTCGCTCCACCTACCACAGCCGCCTGGCCACGCTCTCGGCCCACACCCGCCGCCTGGGCGACCGCATGGGCCGGGCCCAGGAAGTCGCGTCGTCGGGTCTCGAGGTCCTGCGCCCCTCGGATGCATCGGGCCGGATGTCGTACATCCACGCCGTCCGCGAGTCCAAGGCCGACCAAGACGAATACACGTCCAACGCCGGCTGGGCCTTCCAGCACCTCAGCGTCGCCGACCAGTCGCTGTCCGGCCTGAGCGATGTGTTGTCCGAAGCGCGCGAGCTCGCCGTGCAGATGTCGAGTGAGACCTACAACGCCGACACCCGCATCACCTCCCAAGACGACGCCACCACCTTGTTCGACCGGGCCATGGTCCTGGCCAACACCAACCTGGGTGGTCGGTACATCTTCGCCGGTGAAGCCTACGACTCCGAAGCCTACGACATCACCACGGGCGCCTACCTGGGCGACACCGGTGAGCCCGAAGTGGCGGTGGCCGACAACAACCAGACCGTCCTCACGGGCTTCGACGGCTCCAACCTCCTGCAGGGCGGCGGCGACATCATCACCGCGCTGCAAGACCTCGAGACCGCACTCGGCACCGGCGACGCCACCCAGGTCCGCAACTCCATCGACGGCATCGAAGCCGCCATCGATCAGCTGGCCGTGGCCCGCACGGTGGTGGGCGGGGAGATGCAGCGTGCCGAAGACGGTCGGCTGATGGCCCAGAACATGACCATCGCCCTCACGGGGCAGGAGTCCGACCTCGTCGACGCCGATGCCGTCGAGTCGTTCACCAACCTGTTCGAGGTACAGCAGGCCTTCGAAGCGGCGCTGCAGGTCACCGCCAACGCACGCAGCAGCCTGCTCTTCTCGCGCCTCTGATCTCGCCGACATTCCACGGGGCGCCCCATCACTGGGCGCCCTTCGTCGTTCTCGGGCACGCGCTGTGGCGAAGCGGAATTCTCCGCAATTCCCCCTAAACTCTTCGGGCCAGCCATCCGAGGAAGAGGGCGGACCGCGGGAACACTTCTCGCCGAGTCCCCCCAGAACCGCAGACAACGGAATCTCACATGTCGATCATGAGCGTTCGCACCAACATCGCCTCCATGATGGCTGCCGGCCAGCTCGGCCGCACCAACAAGGGCCTCACCAGCAGCCTCGGCAAGATCTCGAGCGGCATGCGCATCAACTCGGCCTCGGAAGACGCCGCAGGCCTTGGTGTCGCCACCAACCTCGACACCCAGGTCGTCAGCACGCGCCAGGCGATGCGCAACACCAACGACGGCATCTCCATCATCCAGACCGCCGAATCTGCGGCCAACGAAGTCACCGACATCCTCCAGCGGATGCGTGAGCTCGCAGTCCAGAGCTCCTCGGAAACCCTCGCCGACTCCGAGCGCTCCTTCATCACCGACGAGTTCAACCAGCTCCGGTCCGAAGTCCAGCGCATCGCCACCGTCACCGAGTTCAACGGCATCTCGCTCACCGACGGCAACACCACCGGCATCTCCGTGCAGGTCGGCATCCAGAACGCGTCGTCGAGCCGCATCAGCATCTCGCTGGGCGACCTCACCTCGTCCGGTCTGGCCATCAACAACCTCGACCTCTCCTCCGTGAGCTCGGCCCGGTCGTCCATCGACACCCTCGACACCGCGCTCAACTCGGTGAACAGCTTCCGCTCCGAATTCGGTGCTGTGCAGAACCGCCTCGACAGCGCGCTCAACAACAGCCAGATCAACGTCGAAGCCCTCTCCTCGGCTTCCTCGCAGATCATGGACACCGACTTCGCCACCGAGACCTCCAACCTCACGAAGATGCAGATCATGCAGCAGGCTGGTGTCGCTTCGCTCGCACAGGCGAAGAACATGAACCAGTCCGTGATTTCGCTGCTCAGTTGAGCGCTCGCATCGGATAGTCTGACGCCGCGGCCGACTTCGGGTCGCGGCGTTTCTGGCTCTTGGTACCCTGTGGATTCGGAGAACTTCTATGTCGGTTCAAGTAGACGGACTCATCTCGGGGCTGGATACGAGCGGCCTCATCGACGCCATCATCGCCGCTTCGGGCATTCCCAAGCAGGCCATCGAAGCGCGCATCACAGACTACGAGACCAAGTCGGAGCGCATCTCCGATCTCGTGAACCGCATCTCCGACGTCACCACGGCGCTCGAAGACATGGAGTCCATCGGCGACTTCCGTAGCTATGCGGCCGACTTTGCCGATAACGATGCCTTCTCCGTCGAAGTCGACGGCGATGCGGTCGAAGGCTCCTACGACATCGAAGTGTCCGAGGTGGCCAAGGCCGAGCAGTGGGTGAGCGACGGCCTGTCTGCCTCCGACTCCGACGCCGGCCTGGTGGGTGATCTCGTGGTCGACTACGACGGCGGCTCCACCACCATCGACGTCACCGGCATGACCCTCGAAGAGATTGCCACCGAGGTCAACGACATCGACGGCATGACCGCCTACGTCATGAACACCGGCGATGCTGCCACCCCCTACCGGCTGGTGGTGCAGGGCGACGACCGTGGCACCGACTACGGCATCGACTTCTCGTCTTCCGACGCCGCTGTCGCATCCGGCCTGGGCTTCGACGACACCGCCAACCGCACGGTGGAAGCCTCGAGCGCCACGCTCAGCATCAACGGTGTCGAGGTCACCTCCTCGTCCAACACCGTCACCGACGCCGTGCCCGGCATGACCCTCACGCTCACGGGCACCACCGACGAAGCCATCACGGTCGACGTCAGCTCCGACCCCGACGCCATCGAGGAAAAGGTCCAGGCCTTCGTCGACTCGTACAACGAAGTGGTCAACTTCATCTCCACGAACAGCATCTACGACACCGAAGAGGGAATCCGGGGTGCGTTCGTTGGCGAGAGTGGCGTGCGTCGCGTGTCACAGGGCATGGCCACGATCGTCACTTCCGAATACAGCGACCTGAGCCAGGACTACGACTCGCTCGGTCTCATTGGGATCGAAACCACCAGCTCGGGCACCCTCGAGATCGACTCGGACAAGTTCCAGGAGATCTTGCTGGCCGAGCCGGACCAGGTCGCAGACTTGTTCACGGCCGACGACGGCTTCATTGCTGCCATGAAGGACCAACTGGATGTCTACACGGACTCCACGGAAGGCTCCCTCTCGGTGCGCAAAGACTCCATCGAAGGTCGGATTTCCGACTTGAACGACGATGTCGACGCGATGACGGAACGCATGGACCGCCTTGAAGAGCGCCTTCGCGCCCAGTTCACCAACATGGAGTCGGTGATGGGCGAGCTCTCGAGCACCCAGTCCTTCATCACCAACATGTTGTTCACCTCCACTTCGGGCTGAGTCCCGTCCTGAATCGTCGAGGGTACCGTGCATCGCGGCATTGCCGAGTACAAAGCAGTCAACCTGGGCTCCGCCTCGCGCGAAGAGCTCGTCATCATGTTGTATGAAGCAGCGGTGCGGTACCAGATCTACGCCCGCACAGCCCTCGAGAAGGGTGCTTCAGACGACGCACGGAACCACCTTCGTCGTGTCCGCGACATCTTCGGGGAGCTGATGGTCGCGCTCGACCACTCGGTGGCCCCGGACTTGTCGGGGAACCTGGCGCGGCTGTACACGTGGCTCATCGCTGAGCTGGGGCGTGCGGGTCTGGAGCGGTCGCCCGCCCGACTCGACGACACCATCGCCGTCACCCAGAACCTGCTCGACGGCTGGACCCAGGCCTTCCGCAACGAAGAGCAGCGATGAACGAGGTTCTCTCCGGGCTTCGCGACGTTCGGTCGTTGGCGGAACTTGGAGAGCCTCTGGACGTGGAGGCGCTTCGAGGGTTGCTCGCAAGGGTTCCCGAGGCGGCTCCAGACATGTCCCGAGAAGAGCTCGAAGCGGTGAAGGCCGAGGTGGACAAGCTGTTTTCCCTTGCGGAAGAACAGCGCGACAACCTGGCGGTCCGGCTCGACGAGCTGCATGATGGCCGGACGGCCATTCAGGGGTACAATCACCTGAAGACGCTCCACACCGCGCAGCGTCTGTCCAAGCGGGCCTGACCCCTCCGCTCCCACCCACTCTGCCCGCGCTCCAACCCTGCTGCACTCGGACCGTGGAGGCCTTCCAATGATTCCCCTCATCACGGCGCTGCTCGTCGCCACCGGGGTGGTTCGCGCCGAAGAGCCCGAACAGGCCGAACCCGCGCCAGTCCTCGTGGGCTTTCGTGGAGTGGGTGAGATCTGGCAGGACCAGGCCATCTTGGAGAGCTACCGCTCCAGTCGGTTCTCGGGTTCTGGCTTCATCGCCTACGGACTCAATCGGTGGCTGATGACCGAGCTGGAGCTCGGATACATGCGCACGCTCGCCGACTCGGGCCGCACGGTCTCCGGCACCGACTCCAACGGCAACGCGGTCGAGGGGGTGGTCGCCCCCGGTGCGATGGAGCTCATCCCCGTCAGCGCCGACCTCGTGCTCACCCGCGACCTCCAGCGCGCCGAAGCCTTCTTTGGTGCTGGCTTCGCCATGGCGGTCTTCACCGAACGCACCGATGCCGGCACCGTGGGCGGCGCCAAGCCCGGCCTCGATCTCAAGACCGGCATCCGCGTGCACACCAGCTTCGTGGAGCCCGGCTTCCGGCCCCACAGCGACACCGGCATGGACGGCGTCGACATCGAGCTGCTGCTGGGGCGCCGCAAGCATCAACCCTTCGACACGGGCCAGGGCTTCGACTTCTCCGCGTGGCGAGTCGGGGCCGGCGTGGTGGCGCGCTTCTGAGGGCTCTCCATGCGACGAACCGACCTTCCGCGCCTGTCTCTGGCCGCCCTCGTGCTGCCGCTCGCCACCGTCTTGGCCGTGCCCAGCGCCGTGGCCCAGCCCACCTCCAATGGGCTGCCGCTCACAGCTCCCAGCCTCGAGGCCGTGTCCGACGACGCCGACTTCCGCATCCGTGTGGGCGAGCGCGCCATCATCGAGCGCCTGCCACGCGCGAACGGCATCATCGTCGAGATGTATGCCCGGAACATCGACCCCAACGTTGATCTCGGCGCCCTGTTCCGCGGCAACACCTCGCGGATTGCGGCCATGGATGCCGTCGAGCACGGGGGAGGGGTCTGGCTGTTGCGGGCCACTCTCCGCAAGCCAGCTGGTGGTGGGTTCGTTGACTTGGATGTCCGCAAAGAAGGCGACGAATTCGTCTTCGACGTGGTGCCTGCCAGCGCCCCGCCCGCCCGTGGCCGCGAACGCGCACCCACGCTCGACCAGCTGGTGTCTGGAGAGATTCCCGACGCCAGCCCAGAAGTGCCGCCCGCATCGGTGTTCAGGCTCCTCCCGGGCGATGCCATCTCCCAGAAGATGGAGCCCTGGCAGTACGACTTCTCCCTCACGCGAAGCCCGCCCACCGTGCTGGCGGCGTCGTGGGAACGCATCGATGCCGCTCGCCGGCGCATGCTCCAGGCGCGGCCGAACACACCCATCCACCAGGAGTATATGTACTACCTGGGCTACTACTACCTCGCGAAGGGGTTCGGTCGGGAAGCTCGGTACTACTTCTCCCAGATGAGCGCTCGCCCGGGTGCCATCCCACAGCGCGACATCGCGTTGGAGCGCGCACGGGCCGAGCTGGCCTGCAGCAACTTCGACGTCGCCCGTCAGTGGTTCTACGAGGCCCATGCGCTCGGCGGCGACCACGACAGCATCCTCGAAGGGCTGGCCGTGGTCAGCCTCGAGACGGGCAACCCGCCGCGTGCCCCCACCGCTCGGCTTCTCTGGGCCACCACCAGCGCCAGCGGGCCCTTGATGCTGGCGGCGGAGCTGCTCCAGATCGATGGCCGCATGGCCGAGAGCCGCGACATCCTCGAGGCCATCAACCCCGACACACTCTCACCCGAACAGCGTGAACGCCGCGCCCTCCGGCTGGGAGATGCACGCTTCTACGACCGCTATGAGGGCAACATCGAAGAAGCCGCCCTCGCGTGGGACGACGCCACTCCCGCGATGGCCCGGTCGCGCGACCTCTTCCTCGAGCTGCACCAGACCGGCACCGACCCAAAGCAGTGGCCCCAGTTCATTCCCGGGTTGGTCCAGGCCTCGATGCTGCACAGCGATGCCGGTGCGGAGGCGCTCTACCTCCTGGCACAGATCGACGCGGCCATCATGGCGCGCGAAGACGCCATCAACGACCTCGCCCTCATCCTCCACCGATACCCGCAGAAGGCCGCTGGCTCCGACGTTCCCGAGAACTTCTGGCGGGTGTACTCCACGTACGTGAGCGAGCTCGCCGGCAAGGAGCGGTACTTCGACATCGCGGCGTTGCACGAGTCGGTGTGGAGCCCCACGGTCAAGCGGGCGGTCCAGACTCCCGAAGCTCTGGTGTACGTGGCGCAGGCCTACCAGGAAGTCGGGCTCCCCGAGCGCGCAGTCAATGTCCTGCGCGATGCCAACCAGGTCCTCATCGAGTCCGACGCCGACAGCGACAACGCCGAGCTGTTGTTCAAGCTGGCCGAGCTGTACGCCGCGGTGGGGGAGGGGGTGGAGCGCCTCCCCGAGCCCCCGGCCAGGCCCAACAACCCCGACCTCGAACCCGAAAAGAGCGACAGCGCCTTCGGCACCGCCAACGACCTCGTGTGGCAGGCGGGCCTCGACACCATCGACTACCTCCGCGAGCGCAACGAAGGAGAGGTCGAGAGCGCCCGGATCGATCTGCTCGAAGCGCGAATGCACATCGGGCGCGAAGACTTCCCGGCTGCTGCCAATGCGCTCCGGCGTGCCAGCCTCGACCCCGAATACCGCAACCCCGCCTCCCTCCGGCTGGCGCTCCTCGATGCGGCACAAGGGCGCTGCGACCGTGCCACACCGGTCCTTCGGCGGCTCGCCGTCACCGGATCGGCAGCGGAGCTGATGGACAATTCCCGTCCTTGGCTGGCTCTGGCTCGCTGTGAGATCGCTGCCGGCAACGCCACACGAGGTGCCACCGCTGCCCGGCGCGCCGCCGAGATTGCGGAGAGCCGACTCACCGCGCTGTCGAGCGAACAAGAAAAGGTGGATGCCCTCGCAGCCGCCGACCGGCAGCGGCTGACCATCCCAGATGAAGTGGCCGCGCCCGAGCCCGAGCCTCGTGCGGGATCGGCTGAAGAGGCGCTGGCCGCGATTGAGAGTGCCCCCATCGGGGCACGCGGCCTGGCCGACTTTGCCAACGCCCGGACCAACACCCTGCGCGAGGAGCTCAAAGGCATCCTCGAAGCGGAAATGCAGTACGCCATCGGCCTCGCCGCGGTCGCGGAAGGCTGGCAAGACGCCGAGCTCATCGACCAACTGCAAGACCGCGGTGGGATCTGGTCCGCCATGGCGCACGACTTCGAAGACGACCAGGAGTTCGGGTCGGAGGTAGACGCCCGGGGCCTCATCCCGTGGGACGGCCTGTAGGCGCCTGGCAGGTAGGCACCGCATCGAACCTCCAGCCTTCCAGTGTGGAGGAAAGCCCCCGCCCCGCGCACCAAGATGCCCTCCCCAACGGCATCGCCGCTGCGTGATGCGGATGCCGTCCATCCTGATTGGGCTTGCGGGACAGCCGCGCCGGCGTCTCTGCCATCGTCGCCTGAGAGAATTCACCGGACAAATGGGTTTCCTGGCGCAGGCCCCCCCCGGTAAGATATCGGCGGCGCGCTTTCCGCCCCTCGTGTCTGGTCTGTCTTCTCTGCACCACCACGTTTGGGCTGTTACCGGCTGCCCACCTGCCATCCCGTGTGCGCGAGAACAGCATGAGTGCATTCCTCTTCGACCGGCTCCACAACGGACTCGGTCGGGTGCTCGACCTTCGCTATTCCCAGCACGGTCTCACGGCGTCCAACATCGCCAACGCGTCCACGCCCGGGTACCGCGCCAAGTACATCCCGTTCGACCGGGTGTTGGCCCAAGCGGTGGGCCGCGGCGACGAGCTGGAGATGCACCGGTCCGATGCCCGCCACTTCATGGCACCCGGAAGCGACCCCGCACGCCCCGAAGTCAACGAGATTGAGCCCGCCCCCTGGCAGGTGGATGGCAACTCGGTCGACCCCGACAAGGAAGTCGTGCGCCTCACGGAAAACTCCGTGATGTACGATGCCGTATCGACCGGTTTGAGTCAGCGCATCGCCATGCTGCGGTACGCCGCGAACAACGGCTCCGCCGCCTGAACGCCCACCCGCACCTTCGCAGCTCGAACGCTAGTACGGAGCGCCCCACATGGACTTTCTCGACGTCTTCAATGTGTCGGCAAGCGGCCTGACCGCCCAGCGAGTGCGGCTCCAGGCCGTCGCGAGCAACATGGCCAATGCGCGGTCCACACGGACCGAAAGTGGCGGTCCCTACCAGCGAAAGCTCACGGTCTTCCAAGCCGAGGAAGTCGGCTTTGGCGACGCACTCGATCAGGCCATGTCCACCGTCCGCGTCACCGATGTGGTCGCATCGAACGAGCCGCCGGTGCTGCACTACGACCCCGGCCACCCCGACGCCGACGACGAAGGCTACGTCGCGTACCCCAACGTCAACATCCTCGAAGAGATGGTCGACATGATGACCACCTCTCGGATCTACGAAGCCAACACCAACGTCGTCCGCACCACGCGCCAGCTCGCGGACTCCGCTTTCCAGATCGGTAGGTGATTCATGGTGGTCGATTCTCTCCTCCCCGCGATTCAGAAGCCCGCCATCGATGGTTCGGAAGGTGCACGTCGGACCGGCTTCGGTGACGAGTTTGCCGCCCGCCTCGACAACGCCATCCGTGGTGTCAGCACGCAGGTCAACTCCGCCGATGTTCGACTGGCCCAAGTCGCCTCGGGCGAAGAAGCCGACCTCCACGGCACGATGATTGCGCTGCAAGAAGCCGACATCAGCCTGCGCCTGATGGTGTCGGTGCGCGATGAGGCCATCGAAGCCTACGAAAAAATCATGAACATGCAGGTCTGACACGAGGCCCCGGCACCCGGTCTCCTGGTCCTCCTCGGCGCTGTAGACGGCGCCGACCCGCACCGGCACCGCGTGTTCCGCAGTCTTCGGAGACCCTCCAGTCCAGGGCGGCGCTGTTCGCCTCGAAAGGAACCTCGTGAACGGTATTCTCGAGCAGATTCGGACCTATTATCAGGCGCTACAGCCGGGGCAGCAGCGCATCGTCGTGGCAGCCCTGGTGATGGCGTTCATCGCCGTCACCGGAGTGGCGGTGTGGAGCTCACAAGACCACACCCGCCCGCTCATCAGCGCCGCCGACCCCGCCGACATCCAAGCGGTCGCGGCTGCGCTCGACGTCGACGGCATCGCCTACAAGATCAGCGGCGACGGTCGAACCATCTCCGTGTCGCCCGAAGACGAAGGCCAGGCGCGGGTCACGAGTGCCGGCGCCGGTCAGATTGTGGGCCTCGAAGTGCTTGATTCCATCGAGCTCGGCACCTCGCCCAAGCGCGAACAGTGGGCCTACCAACGGGGCCTTCAGGGCGAGCTGGCCCGTACCATCGGCAGCCTCAGCGAGATCGAGTGGGCCCAGGTGCATGTGGTGCTGCCCGAGCGCAGCCCCTTCCTTCGCGATGAACAAGCCGCCAGCGCAGCGGTCACGGTCGGCCTCGTCCCGGGTGGCTCGCTCTCCAAGCGCCAGCGCCTCGGCATCACCGCACTCGTGGCCGGGGCCGTGGAAGGGCTTCGCCCCGACAACGTCGCACTCATCGACCAAGAAGGCACCCTGCTCAGCGGTGGCTCCAGCCCCGACGACGCCATCGCGGGCTCGAACACGCTCTTCGAGATCCAGGTGGCCAAGGAATCGCGCATCCGCCGCCACATCGAGGACGCCCTCCTGCGCGTCCTCGGCACGCGCAAAGAGCTGAGCGTTGCCGTCACGGTCGACCTCGAGACCGTCGCCTCCGACAAGCTCGAGCGCCGTGTCGTGGCCGACGAGTCGGCTCTGGTGTCCGAAGCCATCCGCGAAGAGCAGATGCAGTCCACGCGTCCCACCGGCATTCCCGGTGCGGAAAGCAACATTCCCGAGCAGGGCGGACCGGGCGCACAGGCCCAGACCCAGAACTCCACCATCACCGACTCCCGCAACAACTTCGAACCCACCCGCATCGAAGAACGCGAGACCCGCGCACCGGGCTCGGTCAGCCGGGTGAGCGTTGCGGTCACGGTGAACAAGGAGAAGGTCAACGCGCTCGCCAAGGCCGCCCTCGCTGCCGCCGGAGTGGAAGAGCCCGAAGCGAATGTGCTCGAAGAGCAGGAAGCCGAGATTCAGAAGCAGATCGAGCAGGCGGTCCGCGCGGCGATGGGCTTCGACGCCTCCCGCAAGGATGCCCTCGCTGTCGAGTTCCTGCCCTTCTCCCCGTCCCCCGAGACCGACAGTCGCGACCTCGAGACCGCCGCCACCCTCTTTGGCGAGTCGCTCCAGGCCTGGAGCCTGCTCCTCATTGCGGTCGTCCTGTTCTTCTTCCTGGTCATCCGGCCCCTGGTCTCCGCGGTCTCCAAGGCCGCCCAGCCGCCGCTGCCGCCTGCCCTCGAGCCCGCAGCAGCCGACGCCGCGATGGCGCTCACAGACGGCCGTACGGGGCCCGGTGGGGCGCTTGGTCCCGACGGCATCGACCCCAACGACCCCGCCGTTCGCGAGGCCGGACGCAACCTCACGGAGCGTCTGCGCAGCATGGTCGACAACTTCGAGAACGTGGATGCCGCCGATCTGAACCGGCTGGTGGATCTCGAGCGCGAGGCCACCGCACAGGTTCTCCACCGTTGGATTCGCGAAGGGTGACGGTCGCCCTCGCAGAGGCTAAGGCCGCGCGTCCTCTGCGGTCGCCGGTATTCCCGAGCCCGCTGTAGTAAGGTCTGCCCGTTCCGGAGAATCGACTCCGGCGGCACCTCTCCTCCTGGAGTCCACATTCATGGCGGCTGACGCGTCCGAATCCGAGCTGAACGGGGCACAGCGCGCGGCCATCCTCGTGATGTACCTGGACGAGGAAGTAGCGCGGAACTTGCTTCGGCAACTGGGCGACGATGACGTCCGGGCGGTCGGCCTCGCGATGGGTTCCATCGAGAATGTCGAGTCCACCATCATCGAGAATGTCATCGGCGACTTCGTGCGCGACCTGCACGAGGTGAGCCTGATGCCGCGCTCCGGCCCGGACTTCGTGGCCAACGTGCTGCCTGGCCTGCTCGACGACTCCCGCCGCGAAGACCTCCTCCCCATCATCAACCGCCGCGTGAACCGCGAGTTCGAGCAGTTCATCGCGATGCGTCCCCCGCAGTCCGTCGCTGCGATGCTCAAGGACGAACATCCCCAGACCCAGGCCGTGGCCATGTGCCTGATGGGTCAGGAGAATGCGGCGCGGGTGCTGAAGTACCTCGACGATGAAGCCAAGGCGCGCATCACGATGCGGATGGCCCGCCTCAAGCGGATCCCGGGTGAGCTCGCCGACGACGTCATCTCCGCGCTGCGGTCGGCGCTCGGTCGTCAGGACGACCACCTCAACGTGGGTGGCATCGACTCCACCGCGCGAATCCTGGGTCGGATGAGCCGCAACGACAACGGCATGATCCTCGAGATGGTGGGAGACGAAGACGCCGACCTCGCAGATGCTCTGCGCCGCCGGATGATCGTCTTCGAAGACCTCTCCGCCCTCACGCCGATGGCCGTCCAGACTGTCCTCAAGCAGGTCGACCGCGACGACATGGTCCTGGGCCTCAAGGGTGCCTCCACGAAGCTCCAGGAGCTGTTCCTGAGCAACGTGTCGAAGCGCGCCGCCGAAGACATCCGCGAAGAGATGGACATCATGGGGCCGGTCGCCAAGTCCCGCGTCCGGGCCGCACAGGAACGGATTGTTGCGGCGGCCCTCACGCTGGCCGAAGATGGGTCCATCTACCTTCCCATGGGCGCCGAAGACGACGAGGGGTGACGGGTGGCGAAAGACTTCGTCCCGATGCTGCTGCCCCGTGCGGCCTTCAAGCGCAGTTCCTCCGACAAGGGCCCCACGGTCCAGCCGTCGCTGGTGGTGCCCATCCGACCAAGCGGTGGTCGCTCCGAGCCGCGGCCCATGTTCAACCGCGCCGATGTGCCGAAGCCGCGCACCATCTTTCCGGTGCCCGAGCCCGAGCCCGAACCCGAGTCGCCCCCCGAGCCGCCAGGCCCCACCCCCGAAGAAATCGCACAGATGGTCCGGGAGGCTGAAGACCGGGGCTACGAGCGCGGCAAGGCCGAGATGATGCAGGCCGTGCGCGACCAGGTGGAGCAGGAGCAGCGCCTCGCGGCGGTCGCCGACGCTGTGGATGGCGCACGTGCCCAGTGGAAGGCCGAGACACGAGGGGATGTGGCCCGGCTGGTTGTGGAAGCCGTGCAACACATCTGCGGAGAGCTCCCCACCCCGCTCATCTCGTTGCTGTCCAACCGCCTCACCGAAGCCGGCGAGCAGCTGGTCGACGCACGGTCGGTCGTGGTGCGCGTGGCTCCCCGCGATGTGGAGCTGGTCCGCACGAAGCTGGGAGACCGTCCCGGCTGGGACATCAAGGCCGACCCCTCCATCCGTGGTGGCTGCCGGGTCACCAGCGAAAATGGCGAGGTCGACGGCACCTTGAGTGCAGCGTTCAAGGCGCTCGATGCGGCGGCTGCCGACTGGCGAGCCGAGGTCGAGGCGTCGGGTGAAGGCTGAGCCCTCGAGCCTCCTGGGTCTCGGCGGGTTCTCGGCGCATCTCCGTCGGCGTCCAACGGTCGAACGGCGCGGTCGTGTTCTCCAGGTGGTGGGCACGGTCATCGAAGCCGACATTCCCGGCGTCGCGGTGGGCGAGCTGGCGCGCATCGGCTCCACCTACGCCGAAGTGGTGGGCTTCCGTCAGTCTCGCGCGCTCCTGATGCCGCTGGGCACCCTGCAGGGCATTGCCCATGGCGCCACGGTCATGGTCGAGAGCCAGGTGCTCAGCGTGCCGGTCGGGCCGGGGCTGCTGGGGCGTGTCATCGACCCCCTCGGCAACCCGATGGACGGCCGTCCCCTCGAAGACTGCCAAGGACGCCGCGCGCTCCTGGGGCCCGCACCCGACCCCATGAAGCGGCACGTCATCTCCAAGCCGCTCGAGACCGGCGTGCGGGTCATCGACGGCCTGCTCACCCTCGGGCGTGGGCAGCGTGTCGCGGTCATGGCCGGGTCGGGCGTGGGCAAGAGCACGCTGATGGGGATGGTGGCCCGGAATTGCCGCGCCGACGTCAACGTGGTCGCCCTCATCGGCGAGCGCGGTCGCGAGGTCCGAGAGTTCCTCGAGCGCGACCTGGGCCCCGAAGGCATGGCCCGGAGCGTGGTGGTCATCGCCACCAGCGACCACAGTCCGGTCCTCCAGGTGAAGGCCATGCTGGCCGCGATTGCCGTGGCTGAGCACTTCCGCGACCAAGGCAACGACGTCCTGTTCTTCGTCGACAGCCTCACCCGCCTGGCCATGGCCCAGCGCCAGATCGGTCTCGCAGCCGGCGAGCCTCCCGCCACGAAAGGCTACACACCATCGGTGTTCACCCTCATGCCCAAGGTGCTCGAGCGGCTCGGGCCGGGAGCGCCACGCGGCAGCATCACGGGCTTCCTCACGGTGCTGGTGGAAGGCGAAGACATGGACGACCCCGTGGCCGACACGGTGCGCGGTATCGTCGACGGCCACATCGTGCTCGCCCGCCGTCTCGCCAGCCTCGGCCACTACCCGGCCATCGACGTCCTCCAGTCGGTCAGCCGCACCATGCCGTCCACCGTTCCACCGGCGCACGTCAACATCGCCACCCGGGTGCGCGCGATGATGGCCACCCACCGCGAGAACGAAGAGCTCATTCGCCTCGGCGCCTACAAGCGTGGCACCGACCCCGACGTCGACACCGCCATCGCAGCCAACCCGCAGGTCTTGTCATTCCTGCGCCAGAGGGTCCAGGACGCCACGCCCTTCGACCAATGCGTCAACCGCCTCCAGCAGGTGGCATCGATTCGCGCCCAGGCCCCGCGCCGCGGTGCAGGCCGTCGAGCCCGGAGGAAAGGATGAGGAAGGCGCTCGCCACCCTCCTGCGGGTGCGCAACATCGAGAAGCGCGTGGCCCGGTCGGCCTTTGCCGAAGCCGAGCAGTCCCGACAGCGCCAAGAAGACCGTGTTCGCGACGTCTACTCCGCCATGGAGCAGTCTCGTCAGGCCGAACAGCTCGGCGTCTCGATGGGTGAGGCCCACTGGCTCGCCGCCTCCCACTCACATCGGTTGAGATTGGAGGTCGATCTTCGCCGCGAGAACGGTATTCTGCAGGAGCGCGCCAAGGTGACCGCGAAGCGTCGTGCCGAGCTGGTGGAGGCGGACCGCAATGCGCGGGTCGTCGAGCTGGTGTTGGAAGAGTACGATGCCCGCGAAGAGCTCGAGGCAAGCCGTCGAGAGGGACGCCTCCTCGACGAAATGGCCACCGTGCGCTGGTGGCGGGAGCGAGACGGATGAAGCGAACAGTTCCGATGGTCCTGGCAGCGCTCGTGCTGGGCGGTCTGGGCGGGTACGGCGTCTCTGTGGCCCGTGGGGCGCCCGATGATGGCCCCCTGTCTGTCCGCGCCACGGCCGACCAGGGCAAAGAGCGCCTGTATGCCCTGCTGATGCGCAAGGATGCCGCACTCAAGCGCCGTGAAGAGCTGGTTGAGAACGAGAAGCAAGACCTTCGTGCTGCCGAAGCGGCCCTCGAAGCGCGGTTGCTCGAGCTGCAGAAGCTCCGCGACCAGATCCGGGAGATGCTCACCGACCTCGACGGCGAGCGTGAGCAGCGGGTGGCCAGCCTGGTGAAGATGTTCGAGAGCATGCGCCCCAAGCAGGCGGCCGCCATCCTCGAAGTCACCGACGACGAAATCGCACTCGAAGTGCTCGAGCGAATGAACCAGGGCAAGGCCGGCAAGACCCTCGCCGCCATGGATCCCAAGATTGCCGCCAAGCTCGCCGAACGCATCGGTCGCGCCGCGCTCACCCCCCCGGAGGAAGGATGACCTCTCCTTCGCTCCTGTTTGCGTTCCCGGCAGGCGCTCCAGGCCTACCGGCGGCGCCGTCCACGCTGGGGGCTGGCACTCCCGCTCTGGCGGGGATGGGGGGCGGAGCCGAGAAGGTCGAGCCCATTCACCTTCCACCCACGGCGCAGCTCGTTGGGCAGCTGCCGCTCGCCGGTGAGGCCCCCGAGCTCGCCCGCCAACGACTCGTCGAGCTGCTCGAAGACTTCGACCCCTCCGGGACTCTGGCCCGCGACCTCGACCGCACGTCCCAGTCTCTGCGGAACGTCGCCATCGCCACCGCCGAGTCGCCCCATCTCCACCCCATCGCGCCTCAGCTGGGCGACACACCGCGGGTCGAGCTTCCGCCGCTGCTCGACGACCCGGCCGCGCCTGAAAAGGTGTCCAAGGCACTCCCCGTCGACGCTCTGGTCGTGGAAGGGGAGGGCACCCCTGAAGCGGTGCCGCCCGAGTCGCTATTTGTGGCCGAGGATGCGCGAGTGGCCCATGGGCTGCAGGCTCGCCTCGCACCCGACACCCCCGCTGTCGAGCTGGTCCCCGTCGCGGAAGACCACCCCGTCGAGCTGCCCGAGCCCGAGCTCGCCCCCTCGCTCCCGCACGCTCCGGTCCTTCCCACCGAAGTCGTGCTGGCGCCCACCTGGACCCCACCCATTCAGCAGGTGGTGCCGGCCGTGCCGCTCACGCCGGTGCAGGTGTCCGCCGAGAGGCCCGCCCAGCCCGCTCGCACGGTCGCGTCCACCCCCGCCCCGGCTCCGGCCGCCCCGCAGCCTTCGATGGAATGGACGGCCCACACCATCACGCGTTCGGTGGCCCCGCGGCCCGCGCCGGTCAGCGCCCGTCCTGCACCCGCGCCCACAGGGGGCACCTTCGATGCGGCGCCCTGGCTGGTCGCCGACGACCTCGATGCTTCGGCCCCCAAGCCCACCACGCCCGCTTCCGCCGAGCCCGAGCCGTCTTCGCCCCCCACCCGACCCCTCCAGGTCAGTCGCTCTGCGCCCATGATGCTCTCCCGAGCGGTCGCGAGCGCCGAGGTCCTGGTCGATGCGGGTGACGCGGACGTCGTCTCCGCGCAGAACACCGACATCACCCGTCCGGCCATGTCGGCGGTCCGCTCCGTTCGCACCGCCGCGCCCCTGTCTCCAGCACTCCAGGCCACCGCGCCCGAAGTCCCTGTGATGCCCCACGAGCGCAGCCTCACGCGGGTGGATGTGCGGGTGTCCGACGGCGACCGCGTGCTCGAGGTGGGCGTGACCAGAGAGTCGGAAGGGTACGCCGTCGAAGTGCGCGCACCGCGGGATTTCGTCGCTGAGATCCAGGACATGGAGGGCGACATCGATGCCGCGCTCCGAGAAGACGGCGGCGAGGGGCTTGCTTCCTTTGACGCTTCCGCCGAGGATGAGTACGAGGCGCGCGACTCTGACCTTTCGGAGTCAGAGGCGCCCGTTCAGGCCGACGCCACCCCGGCGGCCGACCCCCGCCGAATCCTCGACCGACACGCCTGACCCCCACGAGGTCCAATGAGCACCATCGACGCTGTCAGTACCTTCGAGTCGGTCTCGAGCCAGCAGCCCACCTACGGCAACTCCGACCTTGGTCAAGAGGCCTTCCTCACGCTGCTGGTCACCCAGCTGCAGCACCAGGACCCCCTCGACCCCCAGAAGAACGAAGAGTTCGTGGCGCAGCTGGCCCAGTTCTCGTCGCTCGAGCAGCTCACCACCGCCAACTCGTCTCTCGAGTCGCTGTACGTGGCCATGGCGTCGATGAACAACGCCTCCATGACCCAGCTCCTGGGGCAAGAGGTCCGCGCCTACGGCGACACCTTCTCCTACCCCGGCGAAGGTGAGGTCCCGATGGCCGTCGAGCTCACCGACGGAATCGAAGGCGCCACCTTCACCGTCATGGATGAAGACGGCCGCATCGTCTACAGCGAAGAGCTCGGCCCGCTCGCGGCAGGTGAGACCGAGCTGTCCTGGGACGGCTCCACCATCTCCGGCGGCACCGCAGAAGAAGGCGTCTACTCCTTCGCGGTCATCCCGCGCGGCGACACCCCCGAAGGCTTCGAGGTCATCCACATCGTGGAAGGCGTCATCGACGGCATGTCCTTCGAGACCGGCACGCCCATCCCGTCCATGGGCGGCGCAGAAATCGGCCTCGGCGACATCCTGGAAGTCACCACGCCCTCCAACGACGACGAAGAGGCCGACGACCAGTGAGCACGCCTCCCGTCACCGTGGAGCCCATCGACTATGGGCGCCTGCTGCCGCGCATCGACCCCACCACCCGTGGGATCACGCCGTCGGCACCGGGCACACGGGTCCAGGAGGGCTCGGGTCACACCGCCTTCGAGCATGCACTCGAGCGGGTCATGGCTCCGGCCACCACCGACCCCACCGAGTCCATCGCGCTGGTCGAGGAAGGGGAAGAGGGACCCGACGTCCACTTCAGCCGCCATGCCCTCGGCCGCGTCGAGAGCCGAGGCATCGCCCTCACCGAAGACGACCTCGAAGAGATTGCGCAGGCCATCGATGCCCTGGCGTCGAAGAGCGCGCGCGAATCCCTCGTGCTCCAGGGTGAGAACGCCTTCATCGTCGGCGTGCCCAAGCGCACGGTCATCACCGCCATGACCCGCAAGGAAGCGCTGGGCAGCGTCTTCACCAACATCGACTCGGCCATGGTGATTCGCTGACCATGGTGTCTCGATTTGTCTCACGCCGAATCCTTGATTCTGGTACTGTCCTGCCGGTGGTCGGCTCGACAGTGTCTGACCCCTTCAGGCTGGACCAACGGACTCCACTTCACGGTGGGCCCACGGAAGCCTGTTCCCCCACGCCCGACGTTGCGTGGGAATCAACTCGCAGCCGCCAGCGCTGAAAGCGCCCTCGGGCCGCATCCATAGACAGGAGGTCTCGTGTCCCTCTTCAGCACCTTGAACACTGCCACCTCGGGCCTGGTCGTCTCCAGCTCCAGCCTGGGCGTCATCGGCGACAACATCGCGAACATGAACACTGTGGGCTACAAGGGCTCGCGTTCGGAGTTCGCTGACTTCCTGCCCCAGGACGTCTTTGGCCTTGCAGGTCCGTCGCAGCTCGGCAAGGGCGCCGGCATGAACAACCTCCAGACCATCTTTGGTCAGGGTGCCCTCGAGAACAGCGAGAACCCCATCGACCTGGCCATCTCGGGCGACGGCTTCTTCCAGGTGAACGACGGCGTGGGCGACTTCTACACGCGCGCCGGTCAGTTCTACATCGACAAGGAAGGCTTCATCGTCAACGCGCAGGGCCTCTACCTGCAGGGCTACAACGCCACCAACGGCACCCTGGGCGCCACCGTCGGCGACATCCAGCTCGACCTCGACGCCATCCAGCCCGCCGCCACCACCGAAGTCACCGTTCGCGCCACCCTCGACGCAGAAGCAGCCGTCACCGGCGGTGTGGCCGCGCTCACGCTCGATGGCGCCACCGACACCCTCGAGACCGCCGCGAACGCCGCAGACTTCGCCACCTCGGTCACCGTTTACGACAGCCTGGGTGTCGCCCACGAAGTCACGGTGCTCTACGAGTACGCCGGCACCAACAGCTGGAACTGGTACGCGGTCGTCGACGGCAACGCAGTCACCGACACCACCACCGGTCTTCCCGCTGCTGCGGCCGCCGACGGCGCCTTCCAGGTCGCCACCGGCACCGCCACCTTCAACACCGACGGCACGCTCCAGACCTTCACCGAGACGCAAACCTCCGCGGCCAACGCCTGGAACTTCACCGGTGCCGCCGCCCAGGACATCACCTTCGACTTCGGCGTCGACGCCGCTGGCAACGCGGCCGACGGCAACGTGCGGATGCTCGCGGGCGAGTCTGCCCACTCCGGCATCACCCAGGATGGCTACCCGCCTGGCGACCTCATCAGCCTCACCGTGGCTGCTGATGGCGAGGTCACCGGTCGGTACAGCAGCGGCGAGGAAATCACCCTCGGCCGCGTGGTCCTGGTGAAGTTCGCAGCCAACTCCGGCCTCGAGAAGGTGGGCAGCACCCTCTACCGCGAGACCGGCATCTCCGGCAGCCCCGTCGTCGGCGACCCCGACACCGGCGGTCGTGGCAAGGTGGTGGGCAACGCCCTCGAGCTGTCCAACGTCGACCTCGAAGGCGAGTTCATCTCCATGATCACGTCGCAGCGCACCTACCAGGCCAACGCCCGGATGGTCGAAACCGCAAACTCCACCCTGCAGGAGCTCGTCCAGCTGGTCTGATGGAAGTGTTTCGGGGATCTGGCCCGGGGGCTTGAAAGCGCACCCGGGTCGTCCGAGAGTAGGGCTCCGCAGCTCGACCTGATCCAGGCAGCGGCCCCGTCCTCAAGTTCCCCGGCTCACGCTCCGATGACCCGGATGAGGTGAAGCACCATGGACCTTGCGACTCTTGGCGGCCTGGTCGTCACTATGGGCCTGATTCTGGCCGCAATTCTCGTCGGCGGACCACTCGGTGCGTTCATCGACGTCGCATCGATGCTGATTGTTGTTCTTGGCAGCATCAGCATCATGTTCGTCTGCTTTCCTGGCTCGCACGTCAAGAACGCGATTGCTGTGGTCCGCAAGGCGCTGTTCGTGGATGCTCGCAACCCCGAGCAGGTGCTCCAGCTGATGCGCGAGATGTCGGCACGGGCACGTCGGGAAGGCGTCCTCGTCCTCGAAGACATGGCGAGCGACCAAGAAGACGAGTTCCTCAAGAAGGGCATCCAGATGGTCGTCGACGGGCACGAGCCGTCGGCCATCGAAGAGGTGCTCTACAACGAGATCGACAAGATCACCGAACGCCACAAGGAAGGGGCCGACTTCTTCGAGCAGTGGGGCACCTACGCACCGGCCATGGGCATGATTGGTACGCTCATCGGCCTGGTCCAGATGCTCCAGGCCCTCGACGACCCCGCCGCGATTGGCCCGGCAATGGCCGTCGCCCTCCTCACCACGCTGTACGGTTCGGTCCTCGCCAACGTCGTGGCGCTCCCCATCGCCCACAAGCTCCAGGTGCGCAGCGGCGAGGAGCTGGCTGAGAAGAACCTCATCGTGCAGGGCTTGCTGTCCATCCTCGCCGGCGAGAGCCCCCGCTTCCTCGTCGACCGCCTCAACGCGCAGCTGCCGCCCAGCGAGCGTCTTTCCGAGGCCAGCTGAAGTCGCGGCTGCCATCGTCCGAAAAACCGGATGATGGGCGCCCACTCAGACGGAACAGCGCGACAGACCCCACGCTCACGTCTCGAGTGGGGGCTGCGTGGAGGGAACCATGAGCGAGAAGAAGCAACGCAGAGAGAAGCCGTCAGATGACGGTGGCGGGCCTTCCGCCCCATTCTGGATGGTCACCTACTCCGACATGGTGACCCTCCTGCTCACGTTCTTCGTCATGCTGCTGGCCATGGCCAACTTCGAAGAGGTGGGCCGCGTGGATGCGGTGTTCGAGAGCATCCGGCTGGCGCTCGGGGTGGATGGCCTCGACGACCAGGTGGTCGGCGTCGACCCGGTCGACCCCAACCAGATCGAAGACATCCAGACCGAAACCAAGCTGCAGCCCATCATGTCCGAGGTTGCCTCGGCGCTGTCCCGGCACCTCTCCGACGACATGGTGGTGCTCACGCAGGACGTCACCGAGGTCCGCGTGAAGCTCGATGACCGCGTGCTCTTCAAGCCCGGGAGCGCGGAGCTTCACCCGTCGATCTACCTGCTGATGGCCGACGTCGGCCAGGCCCTCAAGGGGCAGCCGGTCACCGTGAAGGTGGAAGGCCACACCGACGAAACGGGCGACACCAAGGCGAACTGGGAGCTGTCCTCAGCGCGCGCGGTGTCGGTGGTCTACGCGATGCAGGTGCGGGGTGGGCTCGAAGGCGAAAAGCTGGAAGCTCGTGGCATGGGACAGTTCCAGCCGTCGAGCGCGGTTAAGGGCGACCACAACTGGAATCGCAGGGTCGAGCTCGTGATCAAGTCGGACAGTGCTCTGGCCATGGACGCAGTCTATGAGGTAGAACGCGTCACCAACGGAGGTCGGGATGGCGGATGAAGCCGCGCTGGAAGAAGCGCCACCGCAAGAGCAGAAGCAACGGGGATTGCTGATTCCCCTGTTGGGCGTGGGTGTGGTCTCCGTTCTCCTGTCCGTCGGCGGCACGCTGGGCGGGCTCGCCCTGATGGGCGTCTTCGACGAGAAGCCACCGGACGATGTGGTCGTTGAAGGTGGCGGTGATGAGCTTCCGGGCACGGGTGTGGACGGCGCCGTTGCCACCGAAGTTGTGCCCCTCAAGAAGTTCACCGCGAACCTCAAAGACGGCACCGGCGGACGGAAGATCTCGCTCGACATCTCGCTCGAAGGCCGCAGCACCGATGGCAAGAGCCTGCTGGCCGATGCAGTGGTGGAGAAAGAAGCCGCCATCCGCGACACCATCAACTTCCTGCTGATGGACTTCACCTCGGCCGAGCTGAGCGGCATCGACGGCATGTTGCGCCTTCGCGACGAAATCCATCGGCGTGTGGAAGTTCAGCTCGAAGACATGGGCGTCCGGGTCGACCGGGTGTACTTCACCGACGTTGTCCTACAGTAACGGCGTGACCGCAACCCGCCGGCCCCACGATGGGGACCGCTCGCGGAGCTCGAGGCGAACATGAGCGACCCCACCTCCATCCTGCTCGCGGGTCGGAGCAAGGACTCCCAAGACGCGATGCCCGTCATCGAGGAGTTTCTTCGCTCCGTCGGTGCGCGTCTGCGGTCCAAGCTGGTCAACCGCACGTCGAGCGACATGCAGGTCGACCTGCAGGAAGTGGTCATCCAGAGCATCGAAGCCATTCGGCGCACCGAAGAGATGTCCACAGACGGTGTGTTCGGCTTGATGCGCTTTGGGGGTGCCATGCTCCCCGGCGTGGTGAGCCTCCAGCGGGGGCTGCTCACGCGGGTCATCGGCGCGATGCTCGGCGACGACGGCGAGAGCGACGATGAGGACGAAGAAGAGATCGACGACGGGCCGCGCCCCCTGAGCCCTGTGGAGCAGCGCATCGCACTGCGCATGTTCCGGGATGTGGTGCGCGACATCCTCGAGACCTGGCCGGAAGCCGACCCCCCCGAGCTCGAGCTCGAAGGGCAGCCGGGCAACTCTCGGATCATCGACATCCAAGTGAGCGAAGAGGAGGTGGTGGCCGCCACCTTCCTGGTTGGCTCCGAAGGCGATGAGTTCGGCCGGATGGTGGTGGGCATCCCCACCCAGACCCTCCGCAACGTCGGACAGAAGCGCGAGCGCCCCACCAAGCCCAAGCGGGTTCAGAAAGAGCCCAAGATGGACCGGGTGATGCCGGTTGAGGTGGAAGTGGTGGCCGAGATGGCCCGCGTTCCCATGCGGGTGCGCGACCTGCGCAACCTGCGCGCCGGCGACCTCCTCCCGCTGGGACCGCTCGATGCGGCCAAGGTGCGCGTGAACGGACGCGCCCTGCTGCAGGGAGAGCCGGGCGTGGCGAACGGTCAGCGCTCGATTCGAGTGCGTAAGAAAATCACCTGAGTGCTCCGGCGGTTGTTGGCGGGCATGCTCCCGTGCTACACCCTCGGACTCGACGGGGTCGCCAACCTGGCTTGGCTCCGCGGAGGCTTGAATGAACCCCAGCCGTGAGCGCGGCGGCGCCGACGACGTCAACTTCCTCGGCGACATCCCTGTGGATGTCGTGATCGAGCTTGGTCGGCGGCGCATGGTGCTCAAAGAGATCGCTTCTCTCGACGTCGACGACATCGTCGAGCTCGACCAGCCCATGGACCGCCCGCTCGACCTCGTCGTAGGAGGCAAGGTCCTCGCTCGCGGGGAGCTGGTGATGGTCGGGGAGCGGGTCGCCCTCCGCGTCACCGAGCTCGTGGGGCGGGGCCAGGAGCAGTCGTGAGGCTCGGGGCGCCGCTGCTGGTCCTCGCGTGGCTGGGGGCTGGCCCGGCGCTCGCACAAGACGTTCCCCCCGAGGCCACCGAACTGCCCGCGGCGGTCGAGTTCGCCCAAGCCCCTGCCGTCACTCCGGCGCCTGATGCAGCCGATGCCCCGGCCGACCCGGGATCGGCGCTTGCGCCCACGGCCGATGACCCAGTCATGGCAGAGCTCAACCGAAAGTTGTTGGGCGATGGCGGCACCGGGACCACGAAAGAAGGTGCGTCGGCCAGCACGCCCCGCACCGTCGAAGACATGGACCTCCCCGAGACGCCCGGCTGGATCTGGCCCGTGGGGCTCACGCTCCTGGCGCTGCTCATCGGGCTGCGCTGGCAGCTCAACCGCACCACCGAAGCGCCTTCTCGGCTGCGCGTCACCCAGCGCGTGATGCTGGGCCGCGACGGAAACCTGGCGGTGGTCGAGGTGGGGGAGGGGAGCGACAAGCGGCGCCTGCTGGTCGGTTATGGCGGTGGGGCGCCCCGCCTGGTGGCCGAGCTGGACGTCCCCGACGCCACCCCGGAGCCCGTCGCGACCAACCCGGGCACCGCGGCCCGTCGGTGGCAGCAAGCCGTGGCGCGTGCACTGCCAGCCCAGGCTCCCGACACCCCGGCACGCCCCCGAACACGCAGCGTCACACCCGACGAACCCAAGCTCCGCCCCCGCACCAGCCTGATTGCCGAGGTGCTGGCAGAGCGCGACCCGGTCGACACCCCGCCTGCATCGCCCGCTCCGGCATCCCGTCCGTCCGCGCGGCGCACCGACGACCCATCACCGCCCCCCGTTGTCCCCGACGACGAGAACGGCGAAGATGGGGAACCGTCCGAAACCTACACCTTCCGCGGACTCATCGGATGACTCGCTGGCTTGTCCCCATCGTCGTGGTGCTGCTCGCCCTGGTCGGCGTCGCATTCCCCGACGTCGCCCTCGCCCAGGACCTCACCGGTCCGGGCAGCCTGGCGGACCCCGTGGGCGATGCCACGGTCGAGATTGCCGACGAGCTGCGCGACATGCCCGTCGCGTCGTCGGTCCGCATCATCGTCCTCCTCACGGCGATGACCCTCCTCCCGGCCATGCTCATCGTCATGACGCCCTTCACGCGGTTCGTCATCGTCTTCAGCATGCTCCGTCAGGCGCTCGGCCTCCAGCAGGCACCACCCAACCAGGTGCTCGTGGGCCTTGCCCTGTTCATGTCATTGCTCGTGATGCGCCCCACGGTCGACACGGTGATGGATGATGCGGTCGACCCCTACATCGCCGGTGAGATCGAGACCGGTGAGGCTGTCACCAATGCGCTCGAGCCCATGCGGGTGTTCATGCTGCGCAACACACGCCGCAACGACCTCGCCACCGTCATGGAAATCGGGCAGCTCCAGACCCCCGACACCGTGGCCGACGTCCCCACGGTTGCGGTGGCCAGTGCGTTCATCCTCAGCGAGCTCAAGACCGCCTTCGTCATCGGCGTGAAGGTGTTCCTGCCGTTCCTGGTCATCGACATCATCGTGGCCAACATCCTCCTCGGCATGGGCATGATGGTGCTCCCACCGGTCATCATCTCGCTGCCCTTCAAGATCTTGCTGTTCGTGTTGATGGACGGCTGGAACCTGCTCATCCGCTCGATGGCGGCCGGCTTCTGAAGCCGGTCCGGGAGACCCCGTGGACATCAGCGAAGCCCTCTACTGGGGACAGCAGGCCATCCGAACCGTGGCCACCGTGAGCGGCCCGGTGCTGCTCGCAGCCATGATTGTGGGGCTGGGCATCAGCCTCTTGCAGGCGGTCACGCAGGTGCAGGAAATGACCCTCGTGTTCGTGCCCAAGATCCTGGCCGTGTTCGTCGTGCTGGCGATTGCGGGTGGCTGGATGCTCGACCACGCCGTGAACTTCGGGATTCGGTGCTTCGAGGCCATCCCCGAGACCACCCAGTAGTCCCGGGCGAGCGCAGCCGTGCCTACTGTCGCCTGGTTCGTCACCGCTGGCCTCGTCTCGGCGAGGCTGCTCGGCATGTTCGCAGCGATGCCCATCTTCTCGCTGCGCGGCGCTTCGGCTCTCCCGCGGGCGCTCGGCGCGTTGATGATTGCGGCCATCCTCACGCCGGTCCTTCCGAGCGGGCCCATTCCGGCCACCTTCTCGGCGATGATTGGCGGGATTGTGGGCGAGATGCTGCTGGGCACCCTCATCGGCGGCACCATCCGCATCATCTTCGATGCGCTCGCCCTCGCCGGTCAGCTCATCGGCAGCCAGACCGGCCAGGCGGCCGCGCTCCAGTTCGACCCCACCCTCAACATCGCGCAGGGCCCCATCGGACGCCTCGCTGCGATGCTGGCCGCCGCCACCTTCCTCGGCGCCGACATGCACCTGCAGATGATTCTCGCCCTGGGTGACTCCTTCCACTTCGTGCCGCCCGGGGCTGCTGCAGATGTGGTGGGCGCCAGCCGCGCGTGGATTGGTCTGGGTGAGGTGATGGTCATCACGGGCTTCCGGCTGGCCAGCCCCATCATCGTGCTGGTCTTCCTGATCAACCTGTTCATCGCTGTTGTGACCCGCCTGTCGCCCCAGATGAACATCTTCTTCAGCATGGGCTTCATCCTCACCATCTTCGGCGGCGAGTTCATCTTCGTGCTCAGCCTGCCGCACATCCTCCACGAGCACCACGAGATGCTGCGGGACGTGATGGACCTCCTCCCCACCATCCTTCAGGACGCGGCGGGCACGCCGTGAGCAGGCAGGAGGGGCCATGAGCGACGATGATGGCGGACAGGAACGGACATTCGAGCCCACCGGCAAGCGCATCCGCGACTTCCGCGAGCGGGGCGAGGTCCCGAAGAGCCAGGAGGTCATGGGGGCGGCTGGCCTGACCGTGGGCTTCGCGGTGCTCTACGTGTGGATGGCCAACATCGCGCAGGGGCTGTCCGACCTCTTCATCATCTCGTACAACGACATCGCCGATCACAACGTGTCCATCGCGATGGCCGAGGAAATCGGCGGTGCGGTGCTGAATGTGTGCGCCATGATCATCCTGCCGCCGCTGTGCTTCATGTGGCTGGGGGCAGCGGTGGTGGGGCTCATCCAGCAGCGCCTGGCCTTCCCGAAAGAGCCCTTCAAATTCGACCCGAACAAGCTCAACCCCATCAATGGGTTCAAAGAGAAGTTCATGTCGTCGCGGCCGCTCATCGACATGTTCAAGAGCGTGCTCAAGCTGGCGCTCATCGGTGGGCTCATCTTCTCGGCCTTCTGGGAGGAGAAGGGCCGCTTCCCTGCGCTGGTGTCGCAGCCGCCGTCGGCCACCGTGGACGGCATCGAGTATGTCGCGTGGCTGGTGTTCTTGCGCGCTCTGCCGGTGGCCTACCTCATCGCGGTCATCGACTACTCGTACGAGTGGTACCGCAACTACGAAAAGATGAAGATGACCCGCGAGGAAATCAAAGAAGAGAACAAGACCCTCGAAGGCGACCCCCACGCCAAGGCGGCTCGGAAGCGTCGCCAGCAGGAAATCGCCTACGCCCGCACCATCCAGAAGGTGCAGGACGCCGACGTCGTCATCACCAACCCCGACCACTACGCCGTCGCCTTGCGGTACCGACGCGAAGAAAACGCCGCGCCCCTGGTCATCGCGAAGGGGGTCGACAGTCTTGCCCAGCGCATCAAGGCAGAAGCACGCAAGCACGACATTCCGCAGGTGGAGAACCGTCCGCTCGCCCGTCGACTGTTTCGCACGGTGAAGCAGGGGCACCCGATTCCCGAAGACCTCTACGGCGTGGTGGCCAAGATTCTCGCGGTCATCTGGCAGCGGCAGGGGCGCACGGGGCCGCCGTCGGTGCGGGCGTAGGGCTCAGAAGGCCTGGGTGAGCCGCACGTACAGCTGCGGGAAGCCGGACGGCGCGAGGGTGTCGTCGGACCAGGTGAGGGGACCGGCGAAGGTGGCGCCCAGGTGGGTGGGGCGCACGCCGAGGACATCGCCGGTGAAGACGATGCCGCCGGTCCAGCCGGTGGCGGTCCAGCGACAGCCATCGGCGGTGGGGCAGCTCTTGCCGTCGGCTGTGAGGGTGCCGGCTTCGAGGCCTGCGTTCAGCTGCACGTGGCTGAGCCAGACGAGCGGACCCGGGACCGATGCGAAGCGGATGGCTTGCCAGCGGAGCTCGGTCTTGGCCAGCAGGCGTTCCTCGCCGACCACGGCTTGGGGCGTGATGCCTTGGAGCGCGCTGCCCCCGCCGAGGGAGATGAGCCGGTGGAGGATGTCTCCAGCCGCCATATCGGCCGACAGGCGGCCAGCGAAGGCGAAGCGGCCCCCGATGCCCTGTACCCCCCCTGCGGACGTCCCTGCGCCCCACCAGGCGGTTCCACCGGGGACGAAGCCGCCGCTGCCCCAGGCCCGGAGCGTGTGGCCGGAGGTGGGGAAGATGCCGTCGGGGATGGTGTCCCATGTGAAGCCGGCGTACGAGCCCAGCGCGAGTCCGTTGCCTTCGACGGGGCGGAAGTCGGGGTCGAGCAGCGCGGGGCCGCCCCCAAACCAGACGCGGTACGGGCGGCTGCGGCGGTCTTGGAGGGGGCCGAAGGCGTAGACGGCGCCGAGAGAGCTCTCGACCAGGTTGACGGGGTCGGTGCCGATGTCGCCGACGAACACCCAGCGGGTGCTGTACTGCTCGCGGAGGGCCAGCGAGGCGTACGCGCTGATGCGTCGGTTGGTGATGGAGAGCTCGGTGGGGAAGAAGGCCGCGACGGGCACCCAGCGGGTGGGCCAGCGGTCGTCGCTGCGGGTGTCCTGTAGGAGGGTGTGGTGGGGGTCGATGGCGACCCGGTCGACCCCTTCGGGCAGGGGCACCCGGAGCTGTCCGTCGCCGGCGGGGGCCTGCCAGGTGCGGGTCTCCTGGTCGATGGAGAAGGGGATGGGCTCGGCGACGAGGTGGTCGGACGATGCGGCCCGGCCGGACTCGGCGACGGGGGCGGCACGGCGGTCGAGGGTGGCGATGCCGGTGCTGTCGTCGACGGTGAGGGAGAGGGCCTGGGGGGCCGGCTCGGGGCGCCACTCTCGCAAGAGGCGGATGTCGACGCCGGATTCGTCGGCAGCGGTGTCGAGGTTGTTGGACTGGATGAGGTCCCAGGCGAGGCGGACGCAGGTGCCGTCTCCTTGGCGGGCGTCGAGGCGGGCGCAGATGGCCTGGCCCGGAGTGGTGGGCTCCAACACCTCGGCGAGGTCGTCGGCGATGGGGTCGCCTGGCCACACCTCGGTGAAGACGTCCGAGTAGAACGGCAGCCGGCCGTCGTAGAGCAGGGCGTCGATCTCGGGAATCCAGCTCCACCAGCCGAGCATCTGCTGGATGTCGAGGCCGGGGTCGACCTCTTGGGCCAACGCAGCGGCCGCCAGCTCGCGCTCCCAGGGGTCGGTGACGGGGAGGCCGGCTTCCAGGATGCCCTGCTGGACGGCGGGAAGGTGGAAGCGCCACAGGCCGCCCGACACTCGGAAGGCGCGGTCGGAGAGGTAGAGGGTCTGGGGGCCGGTGCGGGTGAGGCGTCGGCGGGAGGGGGTGTCGACGACGACCAGCTTGGGGGCACCCGGGCCTTGCCAGGCTCCGAGAACGGCTTCCCTCAGGCGCTCGGCACGTTTGGGACGCTTGGGGCCGCGCTCGACGAGCAAGACCTGGCCCACGTCGAGGTTGAGGTCGGTGACGCGGGCGCCCGGGACGACGGCCAGGGACAGGCGGTCGGCTTCTCCCGACCAGCGCAGGGTGTCTTTGGCCACGGCGCCGTTGAGCACACCGACGGTGTCTTCGGGGAGTTTGAGCTCCACCACCCAGTGCACGACCGCGGGCGCGCCACCTTCGACGGGCTGGGGATGCCACAGGCCGTTGGCGAAGAGGCCTCGGCCCCGGACCATTCCGCTGGCGCCGTAGCGCTCGGGGAGGATGGTGGTGAAGGAGGTGGTGCCGCCGACCGCGGGGTTGTGGTGCGCGATGCCCGCGCCTGGCGCTCGCGGGAAGGTGCGCCGGGCGAGCATGTTTTCGTCGGGGACCGGCAGCTGCGGCAGGACATCGACGAGGTGGATGTCTTCGCCGCGTACGGTGAGCGTGCCGTGGACGGCCTGGAGGCTGTCATCGACCGTGGCCTGCACGACGATGGTGGTGCGTGCGGTGGCGAGCGCGACGGAGGGGAGCCCCACGCACACACCCATCAGCGCCAGGGCGGCCACCCGAGTCGTGCGTGTGGGGTGGGACATCGGCGGGGAACGGGGCGTGTGCGGCTCTGGAGTGGCCGGCCTCAGTAGAGGTAGCCGATGCCCACGTGGAGGGTGGCGGTGGCGCGGTCGCGGGTGGTGACCAGGGTGTGGCTCAGGAGCATCTGCACATCACCGCTGCGCAAGCGGGCGCCGGCGGCGATGGTGGCGGGTGCGAAGCCTTCCACGTAGGAGTCTTTGCCCTTGAAGGCGGACACGGCGCGCACGCCGAGCTCTTGCTGGGTGTCGTCGTCGAGCAAGGGAGCGGCGTTGATGCGGAGCCAGCCTGCGCTCACCCAGGGCGAGAAGCTGCTGGTCTTGTACGTGCGGCCGCGACCGAAGGGGATGTCGTAGCCCACGCTGAACGACGTATCCATCACGCCCAGCTCGAGCTCATCGTTGCCCAGGTACCCGGCGTAGCCCATCTGCATGGTGACATCGGGGAACTGGCGGTACCCTTCGACCAGGCCCCAGCGGCCATAGGCGCCGAAGGTGGTCTGGCGGGAGAAGGCCACGTAGCCGAGGTTGGTGCCCACCTCGAGGCTCATGGGCAGGCCCTTGCGCACCGAGATGCCGGGCACCCACATCACGTGGGCGGGGTCGGCGTCGGCGTGGGTGCGTTCCCAGGCGGCGGGCTCGCTGTCGCCATCTCCGTTGGCGTCGATGAAGCCGACGGTGGAGGTGAGGGCGACGTCGAAGCCGGCGATGCCGGAGGTGGCGGCCGGGGCGTTGGCCTTGTTGGCGACGACGGCAGCCAGCTCGCGGACCACTTGTTCGTAGGCTTCGCGGTTGGCGGCGACGTTGGTGAAGTTCTCGCCCTGGTAGCTGGACAGCTGCGTGAGGCGGACGTCGTCGGGCCAGGCGGCGCTGGCCGGGGCGGATGCCAGGAGGGCAACAGCGCAAGCCAGCCCGCCCGACATGCGGACAAGGCTGGCGGACACCTGGGGCGTCTGTGCGGTGCGACGGGACGTGGGCATCGGCCAGACTCCTCCGGCGGGGGTCGCGATGGTATCCGGTGCGCCGGGGGAAGTACAGGAACCGCGGGAGGCTGCCTGCGGCTCAGGCGTCGGCGTTGACGTCGCGGGCGTGCTCTGCGCGGGCACGGGCGATGGCGTCGGCGTCGAACTTGCCGTCGTCGTCGGCGGAGATCCAGCTGTAGTCGACCTGCTTGTCGTCCACGAGGGCGAACTTGGGCCGCCACTCGGGGGTGCGGGTCCAGAGGAAGGCACCGCCCCAGAGGGTGGCTGCTTCCGCTGCGATGAAGCCGAGGGCTCCGGAGAGCACCGCCTGGGCCACACCACCGAGCTGTTCGGTGAGGAGCAGGGCCTGCAGGGCTTCGCGAGCGCCTTCACCAGCGATGGTGGGGCTGAAGAGCGTGCCCAGGATCTGGATGGTGGAGCCGAAGGTGATGGGCCAGAACTCGGCGGTGGTGACGCCGATGGCGAGGGCCGTGAAGAAGTACACGGCGGCCGTGGTGAAGTGCGTGACAAACTTGGCCGACAGCGCGGTGAACAGCAGGCCGAGCTTGCCGCGGTAGGCGCCGACGGCTTCGCGGAACTGGCGGAGGATGCCCAGCACCTTCTGGCTGATCTTCTTGAGGGGGCCGATGTTGAGGATGCGGCCGGCCACCCACTCCACCGCGTGCATGATGTACTCGATGAGGGTGGGCCACACGAGGCCCAGGACGACCACGCCGGAGATGCCGCCGGCGATGGAGGCGATGGCGCCCGCGAGCAGCGGAGCGGCGTCGGGGCGTCCGGCCTGGGTGACGACGTCGACGATGACCTGGTACCCGAAGGGCAGGGTGACCAGCATGCCGAGGAAGAGGCCCGTGACACCGATGAACTTCTCGAGCGACTTGGCGGTGATGACCCGCGGCCACTGGTTGGAGTACCGGCCGGCTTCGTAGAGCGTGTAGCCGTCGAGGCCCAGGGTGCTGGGCAGGAAGGTGCCGATGAACCGCCCGATGAGGAAGGCGGTCATGATCTTCTGCCAGAAGGGGTACCGGATGCCCTGGCCCACGAGGAGCAGGTGCCAGGCGTATGCGGAGGTGATGACGCCCACGAACTTCACGGCCATCGCCACGCAGGCGAACAGGATGAAGGTGGTGGCGTCGACGTTGTCGATGTACTCGGTGATGGCGGCGTAGACGGGCAGCGAGCCCTGGCCCTCGACCTCGATGGGGTGCCGCAGCAGAGCCATGATGCCGACGATGGTGAAGAGCACCTTGGCGATGCCGTCGGGGCGCCTGCGGGCATCGCCGGGGAGGCGGGACCGACCGACGAAGTAGAGCCCGGCCGACAGCAGGAGCAGGCCGATGGCTGCAAAGCCCAGCTTTCCGGCCCAAGCCATGGCCGACAGACCGGCGAACGCACCGGCAGCCACCAAAATCAACACCCACGCCATCGCGCGCCTCCAAGTGTCCGCATCTGCACTCCCGGGGGGCGGGAGGTCGTGATCGGCCAGCGGGCCTAACCGTGCGAACGGTCGGCCTGCTACCCGCCGATGCGGGTCATGACCCCCTCAAAATTTGTGCCGCCGTCGATTCGGGCATCGTGCCCTTCGGGCTTGGCGTGCACCATCCCGCGGATGGCAGCCTCGAGCTCGGTGTCGGTGGCGCCGGCTCGGAGGAGGTCGCGGAGGGAGGGGGTGTCGTCGTGGGCGAGGCAGGTGCGCAGGTGGCCGTCGCACATGAGGCGCAGCCGGTTGCAGCTGGCGCAGAAGTGTTCGGACAAGGGGCTGATGAAGCCGACGGACAGGCCGTTTTCCGCGAGGCGCCACCGCTTGGCGGGACCGGCGGTGTGGCCGCGTTCTTGGACTGCGGTGACGGTGAAGCGCTCGGCCAGGCGGTCGCGCAGCTCTTGCGACGGGACCGAGGTGTGGCGGCGCTTGCCGAAGGGCATGTACTCGATGAAGCGCAGCTCGGTGTCGGTCGCCCAGCGCGCGAAGTAGTCGACCAGGGGGAACAGCTCGTGGTCGTTCTCGCCGCGCATCAGCACCACGTTGATCTTGATGGGGGTGATGCCGTGGGCGCGTGCCGCTTCGATGCCGGCCAGCACCCAGTCCAGCCGACCGCCACGGGTGAGCGCCGCGAAGCGCTCGGGGTCGAGGGTGTCGAGGGAGACGTTGATGCGCCTGAGGCCGGCCTTGGCCAGCCGGGGGGCCAGGCGCGACAGGGTGTGGCCGTTGGTGGTCATGGCCAGGTCGTCGATGCCCGGACATGCGGCAATTCGAGCGATGAGCGCTTCGATGTCGGAGCGGATGGTGGGCTCACCGCCGGTCAGCCGTACCTTTCGGATGCCCATCTCGGAGAAGACCGAGACCAGCCGGCCGAGCTCTTCGTACGTGAGGAGCTCGGACCGTGGCTGCCAGGACAGGCCCTCGGGGGGCATGCAGTACACGCAGCGGTAGTTGCAGCGGTCGGTGACGCTCACCCGCAAATAGGAGTGCGACCGGCCGAAGCGGTCGGTGAGGGGGGCGCGGGTGACGCCGGGGGTCCAGTCAGACGGGCTCACAGGTCCAGCTTGATGGCGACGGACCGCGCGACCTTCATCAGGGCGTCGGCTGCGGGGCTGTGTCCGAGAACGCACGGCTTGCCTTCATCGCCGCCGGCCCGGACCGCGGGGTCGAGCGGCAGCTGGGCGAGGAGGGGCACAGCGTAGCGCTCGGCGGTCTTCTGGCCGCCTCCCTGACCGAAGGGGTGCATGCGCTCACCGCCGGGAAGGTCGATGTAGCTCATGTTCTCGACGACACCCAGCACGGGGACGTTGAGGCTCTTGAACATCTCGACCCCACGGATGGCGTCGAGCACGGCGACGTCCTGGGGGGTGGTGACGATGACGGAGCCGGCGAGGTCGACGGCCTGGACGAGGGTGAGCTGGGCGTCGCCGGTGCCCGGGGGAAGGTCGATGACGAGGACATCGAGGGGTTCCCAGGCCACATCCTGGAGGAACTGGCGCACCACGCCCATCACCATCGGGCCGCGCCAGATGATGGGTTGGTCTTCTTCGACCAGGAAGCCGATGGACATGCACTTCACCTGGTACGACTCGAGCGGCAGGATGCGCCGGTCTTCGTTGGCGAAGGGCTTGCCCTGGACCTTCATCATGGTGGGCAGGCTGGGACCGTAGATGTCGGCGTCCATCAGGCCGACCTTGTGGCCCAGGCGTGCGAGGCCCACGGCGAGGTTGGTGGCGACGGTGGACTTGCCCACGCCGCCCTTGCCCGATGCGACGGCGATGACGTGTCGGACGCCCTGGAGGGGCTTCTTCTGGATGGGGCCACCGTGCGGACCCATGCCCGGTCCGGACATGCCGGGGACGGGGTCGGCTTTCTTGACCTTGGGGGTGGCGTGGCTGTGCGAGTGGCTGTGCCCGTGGCCGTCGTCGGCCGGCGGTGCAGCGGACTTCACGGCCTGGTCGATGACCACTTCGCCCTTCCAGCCCACCTGCGTGAGCTGGCGACGGAGGTTGGCGCCCATCTTGTCGCGGTCGGCCTGCGTGTGTTCGCTCGTGGTGGAGAGCGTGAAGCGCAGGGTGTCTTCGCCCACGAAGCGGGCGTTGGTGATGAGGCCGGCGAGCCAGACGCTGCGGCCGGTGCGGGGGTCGCGGACGCGGGTGGCGGCGGGCTCGACAACGGCATGGGCGGGGTTGGCGGCGCTCTTGCCCCGGGGCGTAGACATGGGGGACTCCTTCGGAGACGCGCGGCTAACCCGATTCCCCCCCTGTGCCCCAAGCACGAGATGGCTCGTTTCCTTGCTCTATGCGCCAGTGCACGACCGCTGCGATTACCGGCTCGACCAGCGGAGAACGAGCGACGAGAGCGCCTGGCTTGTGGTGCCCATCGGTCGTTCGTCCCGGCCGTCCCAGGCGACGACGGAGCGGCCGCGCTTGAGGTAGACCGTGCGGCCGTCGACCGCGAACAGCTCTCCACCGATGGCGGGGGCGCGGCCGGTGCGGGTGACGCACACGGGACCGGGCAGGAGGTCGGAGGCGTCGGTCCAGACCCCACCGGGCGTGCAGGTTCCGGTGGCGCGGGGGTGGCGGTGCAGGGCGAGGACCTCGAAGCTGTCCTGGCCGTCGAGGTCGGGCACCACAGCGACGGAGACCACCTTCGACTCGGGGCGCCGGAGGTCGGGGAAGCCGCAGACGACCCGCTGGACGCCATCTTCGGCAAGGACCAGGCGACGTTCACCGGCCGACGCGAGCACCTGTCGGACGGGCGCAACCCTGCCGAGGGCATCGGGGAGCTGTCCCCAGCGGTCGGGGTCGAGGCGCCAGCCCAGGGCATCGAGGGCGCGCTGCCAGGCGGTGGTGCCGGTGGGGAGGTCGCCGGATGCCGGGGTGGGGGCTTCGTGGGCGATGCCGATGTGGGTGGCGCGCGGTGGGGTGTCGTCTTCTTCGATGTCGTCGGGGCCGTCGGTGTCGTCGTCGACGAGGTGTTCGGCGCTGGAGACCAGGTTGAGCGCGGGCACGGACAGGCGGGAGGCGCCCGAGAGCTCGGAGAGTACGCCCAGAGCTGCGTCGCGGACCGCGGCGTCGTCGGGGGCCACGAGCACGATGCGGCCGCCTTCGACCGCACCTTCGACCGCCACGAGTGCGGCGCCGGGGTGACCACCGTTGACCAGCGCACGGCGGACGGCTTCACCCAGTCCGGGGCGGAACCTGGGGAGCTCCCGGACCCATGCGCGCCAGGCCGGTGGTGGGGCGAAGGCGTCGCCACCGATGGCGAGGAGCGCGCCTTGGTCGCAGGCGTCGAGCGCAGCCTTGAGGTCGACCGCTGTGGGCTGGGCGGTGCGGACCCCGGCGCCAGGTGAGGGTGACTCTGCTGCGTAGATGACTTGAATGGTCTCGGCCATGGCGCCAAATCCCCGGGGAGCGGTGTTGGGGCCCATCCTACTCGTCGCGGTTCCCCCTGCGGGACCATGCGACCAGATCGGCGGGTGTGTCGAGGTCGTGGGCGTCTTGGGCGGAGATCCGGACCCGCTGGATGGCGTCGCGGTCGACGAACCGTCGCGCGGACCCGCCTGCATCGGCGGTGCTGCGGGCGCTGTGGGCCCATGCCGTGGGGAGCTTGGCGATGAGCGGCTGGATGTGGTCGCCGGCGACGGCAACCGCGGCACCCGGGGCGGCGAGCAGCTGCTGGAGGGTGTGGACGGTGAGGTCGGGGATGTCGCAGGGGACGACGAGGGCGTGGGTGGCGCCGCGGGCGGCCGCATCGAAGAGCGCGGCGGCCACACCGTAGAGGGGGTGGTGGTCGACGCCTTGGGGGTCGGGGAGGACGGGCATGCCCAGGGTGTGCAGTGTGGACTGTCGGCCCACGACCACGACTGGCTGCGCGCCGGCTTCGGCGACAACCTGCGCGACCCGCTGGGCGAGGGTGGGGGTGTGGGGGGCTGGGCGGAGCGTGGCTTTGTCGCGGCCCATCCGCCGGCTGCGTCCACCGGCGAGAACATACCCGGGGACGGTGCTCACGGGCGTCCGCTCCACGGGTACAGGGGGGAGGGGCTGCCGGGCAGGCCGTCGGCGAGCACCTGGACGGAGACGGTGTCGCCTTCGGTGGCGGACGTGGCGGTCTCGCCGAGGAGGGCGAAGCCGTCGGTGCGGGCCATGGCGCTCACGAGGCCGCTGGACGACGAGGCGGCGGGGGTGGCCTTCCACTCGCCGGTGGTGGGGTGGAGCTCGAGCGACACGAGCACGAACTGCGCCCGGCCGGCCTTCTTGCGGACCCCGCGGGTGAGGGTGGCCTGGACGACGGGGAGGAAGGGGCCGGGGTTGCCGACGGCCTTCATCAACAGCGGGCGCACGAACTGCCAGAAGCCCACCTGGCACGACACGGGGTTGCCCGGGAGGCCCACCGCGGGAACGCCGCCGAGCACGCCGAACGCGAGCGGCTTGCCGGGCTTCATGCGCACCTTCCAGAAGCGCATGTCGGCGCCTTCGCTGGCGAGGGCTTCCCGCACCACGTCGAAGTCGCCCACGCTCACGCCGCCGGTGGACAGGATGAGGTCGGGCTTGGCGTCGAGGGCCCGCTGGAGGGATGCGCGGGTGCTCTCGAGGGTGTCGCGGGCCACACCGGTGTGGATGGCGGTGGCCCCGCACTGCTCGACCAAGGCGGCCAGGGCGGTGGAGTTGCTGCCGTAGATCTCGGCGGGGGTGCAGGTCTCGCCCGGTCCTTTGAGCTCGTCGCCGGTGGCGAGGATGGCCACGACAGGCTTCCGGGCGACCCAGACGGACCCGAGGCCTTGGCTCGCAGCGAGCATGAGGCTGCCGGCGTCGAGGCGTCGGCCGGGGGCGAGCAGAGGGGTGCCGGCTGTGAACTCTTCGGCCTGCTTGCGGATGTGCTGGCCGGGGCGGATGCTGGTGGGGACCCGGATGGTGTCGCCGTCTTTCTCCACGTATTCGCGCATCACGACGGAGTCGGCGCCTTCGGGCACCACGCCGCCGGTCATCACCCAGCTCGCGGTGCCGGGCTCGACCACGCGGGTGGGCATCTTGCCGGCGGCGATGACTTCGAGCACGCGCAGGGAGCGGGTGTCAGCAGGCGTGCAGGTGACGTCGGCGCAGCAGTCGTCGTCGACGGTGTCGTCGGGGAGGAGGTCGGCGGCACGCACGGCCACGCCGTCCATCGCGCTCATGTCGGCCGGCGGGTTGTCGCGGGTGGCGATGATGGGACGGGCCAGCCAGCGGCCACGGGCATCGGAGAGAGCGCAGAGCTCTTCACCGGTGGCGAGCTGGACGGACAGACACATGTCCAGGGCTTCTTCGACGCGGAGCACGGGGCCTCCGGGGGGAGATGGCGCTCCCCCCTATCGCCGAATCTTGAGCTTCTGCCCGGGGTAGATGCGCGAAGAGCTGAGGTTGTTCCAGCTGCGCAGATCTGTGACAGAACATCCGTGGCGCTTGGCGATGAGGCCGAGGTTGTCGCCCTTGCGCACGGTGTAGGTGGACCACGAGGTGGACTTGTCGTAGATGGTGAGCTTCTGGCCCACGTACACCTTGTTGGCGTTCTTGATGCCGTTCCAGCGCATGACGTCGGCGGTCTTCACGCCGTACTTGGACGCGATGGTGGACAGGGCCTCGCCCTTGCGCACCACGTGGGTGACCTTCTTCGACTTGGGCTTCGGCTTGGCCGCACCCTTCGACGAGGTGAGCGACTTGGACTTGGGCTTCGACGCGCTGCTCTTGGCCATCACCGCGGCCGGCGCGGTGCCGTGCGTGGGGATGACGAGCTCCATGCCCACGTAGATGCGGTTGGGGTTCTTGATGTTGTTGGTGCGCTGGATGGCGGCCACCGAAACACCGTACCGACCGGCAATCTTGCCCAGCGACTCGCCCTTGCGCACGCGGTGCGTGGTGTAGGTGAGGCGTTCGGCGGGCGGCACCTTGTCGAGCTTGGCGAGGAACTGGCGGCCGTCGCCCTTGGGGACCCGCAGGGTGTGCTTCTTGCCATCGGGGGGGATGGCGAAGCGACGCAGGTGGGGGTTGAGGTGCTGGAACTCTTCGACCGAGACCCCGGCGCACTTGGCGAGGACATCGATGCTGACGCCGGGGCCGACCTCGACGGCGTCGTACTCGAGGCGGTCCTGGTACTTGATGTCGGTGAAGCCGTAGCGCTCGGGGTGGTGGCCGATGATGGCGGCAGCCACGAGCTTGGGCACGTAGTTGTCGGTTTCCGCCGGGAACGCGTTCAGCTCGACCAGCTTGTAGAAGTCTTTGGTGCCGTGGCGGCTGATGGCGCGCGACACACGGCCGGGCCCGCCGTTGTAGGCCGCCCAGGCCAGGTACCAGTGGCCGAACTTCTTGTTGAGGTGGTCGAGGAACTTGACGGCGGCGTCGGTGGCCATTTCAGGGTCGCGGCGTTCGTCGACCCAGTAGTCGACCCGCAGGCCCCACTCGCGGCCGGTGGGGGTGATGAACTGCCAGAGACCTGCAGCGGCGGCGCTGGAGTAGGCGTGGGTGGCGTAGCCGCTCTCGATCATGGAGAGGTATACGAGGTCGCGGGGGAGGCCGGCGGCTTCGAGCTTCTCGTACATCATCGGGCGGTAGCGGCTGCTGCGGCCCAGCCAGCGGGCGTAGTACTTGCGGCCCCGGCCGGTGAAGTACTTCATCCACCGGATGACGTCGTCGTTGACGACGATGGGGATGTCGAACTCGGAGGGGTCGATCTCGTCGAGGTGGAGGGGGTCGACCGCGAGCACTGCGACGGGGTCTTTGTAGAACCGCGGGGGCGGGGCGCTGGCGCCGGCGAGCTGGTCCATGAAGCGGGCTTCGGCCTGGCGCTCGGCGGCGAGCTCTTCGCTGGCGGGAACGACGTCGCCCGTGGGGATCGCGCCTTCGATGTCTTCGATGTAGTCCCACAGCGACCCTTCAGGCGGGACGATGGCGGGGGCTGCACCGGGGGCCACGCGGCCCTGGGCATCGGGGGGACGGTTGCGGCCGGCATCGGCCTTGGACGAGCCGAACATCGGGAGCGCGAGTGCGAGGAGCAGCGGGAATCGAGTGCGCATCGGGTCTCCGGGCGGGCCGGGATGGATGGGGGGACATCGGATGGGCCGGGGACGGCTGGGAGGGAGAGCCGCGGCGGCGGGAGGGGAGTGTCAGAAGTCTTGACGTTCCAACGTCCATGGTGGGAATAGCATGAAAGGTGGCCCGTCGGCCAGTCCGTGGAACACAGATCTGCCTGCGTGCTGCGCTACTCGGCGAGAGGCCCGAATTGACGGGCCCGTGCGGAGATGTCGGGGTGACCGAGGATGTCGGAGATGACGGCCCAGTGTCGGGCACCGGTGGCGCGGACGGCGGGGAGGTGGGCGTGGCGGATTCCGCCGATAGCCACCACCGGGAGGACGCTCTCAGCGACGGCTTCGCGGAGGGAGTCCAGGCCCCGGGCGTGTCCGGCTGCCCGCTTGGTCTGGGTGTGGAAGACCGGGCCAAAGCCGATGTAGTCGGCCTCGCGGTCGACGCGGCGGACGTGCTCCAGGTTGTGGGTGCTCCGGCCGAGCAGGGCGTCTGGACCGAGGATGGCGCGGGCGGTGGACAACGAGCCGTCGTCCTGGCCGAGGTGGAGGCCATCGGCGTGTCCGTGCTCGGCGGCGAGAAGGTCGTCGTTCATGACGAGGCGCACGCCACGGGGACGTAGATGTTCCACGAGTGCGCGGCACGCGGCGACCCGCTGGGCGGTGGTCCAGTCCTTGGCCCGCAGCTGAATCACGCGTGCACCGCCATCCGCGAGGGCGAGGCCGAGCGTGAGGGGGTCGCCGAATGTGGTGTCGGCGATGCCGTAGAGGCCGGGGGCGAGGGTCATGGGGTGGGCTCCCTTCGGGTGGCTGTGGCGAGTACAGCGTGGATGCGCCCGCCTTTGGCTCGGGTTTCTTCCCACTCGGCATCGGGGTCGGAGTCGGCCACGATGCCCGCTCCGATATGGAAGCCCGTGTGGTGGGGCGTGCAGGTGATGGTGCGGATGGCGACGTTGAGGTGGGCGGTGCCGTCGGGGGCGAAGAAGCCGATGGCGCCGGTGTAGACGCCACGCGGATGGGCCTCGAGGGCGTGGATGAGGGACATCGCGCGCACCTTGGGGGCGCCGGTGACGCTGCCGGGCGGAAAGGCGGCCTGGACGGCGTCGATGGCATCCAGTCCGGTGCGCAGGGTGGCGACCACCTCTTGTTCGGCGTGCACGAGGTCGCCGCAGGTGTGCAGCACGCGGGGTCCGGCTCGCACGCCACCCCACGGGGCCACCCGGCCCAGGTCGTTGCGCACGAGGTCGACAATCATCGTGAGCTCGGCCCGTTCCTTTTCGCTGGCTTCGAGGTGGTCGCGGCCGGCTGGTCCTTCCGAGGCGCGGACGGTGCCCTTGATGGGAATGGAGCGCACCGCCAGTCCTCCTTTGCTGTGGAAGACGTGCAGGAACAGCTCGGGGCTATTGCTCAAGACGGCGTGGTGGTGGTCGACTTGGATGAATGCACCCCGGCGGGCCGGGTTGTGGTGTCGCAAAGCCAGCCAGGCGCTGAGCGGGTGGGGGAGGGGATGGGTACGCGCCTCCCAGGCGAGATTTACCTGATACACCTCACCATCGTGGATTTGAGACAGTGCGTGGCGGACCGCCGCCCGGTAGGCCTGCCGCGGTCCGGAGAGCGGCTCCGGACTCTGCAATGGTGATGGAAGGGGGCCCATTTGGGCTGCAGCCAACAGCGTGCGGGCCTGCGCCTGGAATGCGGGGGTTCCGTGGGTCGTCCAGCGGCCAGTTGCGGTGTGGTAGCGCAGGTGGCCATCGGTGGGACGCAGGTGGACGTCGGGGAGGGGCCGGGGCTGGTCGGGGTGGGGCATGCGCTCGCACCAACGGCCTGCCTCGTACCCGAGATAGCCCACAAGGAGGCCGCCTTCGGGCAGGCGTTCGAGCGCTGTGCGGGCGTCGTCCGACCACTTGGGCCCTCGGATTGGCGCGTGAGGGCTCCAGGTGACGACCGTGTACCCGGACGTGGCATCCGGGTCGATGTCGAAGACGCTCAAGTGCGGGACATGCGGACCGAGCGATCGAAGGGCGTCGGCAACGGCGACGGGACTCACGAAATCTCCGTGATGGACTTTTTGCAATGGCAGGTTTGGTTCATAATCTGCGAACTTCTGACCGCGTTTGGCGACGGGTCGCCGGTCATCTCTTCCAAGGCATGGTAGCCAACTGACATGCGCATATTGATTGCCGACCCGGACCCGTCTCTTTTGGCGTTGGTTCGACGCACCCTCGAAGCCGAAGGCCACCAGGTACGGGTGGCCAGCGCGCCCGAGGCCCTCGACGTGGCTTCGGCAGATGGGCGCATCGATGCCGTGCTGTTGGATGCGCAGATTGCCTTTCGTGCAAAGGAAAGCTGCAAGCGCCTACGGGACTCCGACGCCTTCGTGTTTGTGACCACTTCGCTCAGCGATGGCAACGACAACATCCGCAAGCTGCGGGATTGGTTTCAAGGGGCCGGCTACTTGCGTAAGCCGTTTTCCGTGCTTGACTTGCCCTATGAGCTGTCCAAGGTTGCTCGCCGAAGTGGCGGGCGCTCCCGTGCACCGCTGGGAGGCGCCGACCTCCTGGGTCGGATGGCGGCCCGGGGAGCCGCGGGTCCGCGCAGGAGCTGGCGTCCGCCGGTCGAGCGAGCCAACCGCAGCTTGATGCCCCGGATGGGCGGACCGGTGGCCTACCCGGTGGCCGAGCGCCTGGCCGGGGCCTGGATGGAGCGCTTCTCGGGACAGGTACGAATTCGGGCCCATGCCGCCACGCTGGGCCGACCGCTCACCCTGCGCAACGGTGGCCTGGTCGATGTTCGCGACCACAGCCTGGTCGACATCGCGATTCGCGGCGCCGAGCTGCAGTTCATGGCAGACCCTCTGGCCAACGGCGTGGACGGCGACCGAGCAGCGCTCATCCAGATCCTCTGGACGGCTGTGCACTCGCCAGCCGAGATTCGGTTTGCCGAAAAGCACGCCTTCGAAGCGGTGGAGTGCACCCGCAAGGGCATCCTCGACGAGCTGCGGTTCCTGTTGGGGCCCGACACGGTGCGTGTCCTCGATGCGGCCGATGGTGCCCGTGCGCTGGGAGAGGTGGTGGTCCAGGCCATGACCACGCCCACAGCGATTGCGGCCGACCTGCAAGCCCTGCTCCGCCTGGGGCTCATCCGCTTCTCCCCACCGGTCACCCGGCACGTCGACCGACGCCGACGGACCGATGCTCCTCCCGACGAAACCCCTGTTCGGGTGTCGTCGGGCAGCCGGAAGCGGTCGAGCGCGAAGCGGGCCAGCCGCAGTCGACGCGCCTCGTCGTCCAAGCGCACCCGGCAGTCGAGCGCGAGCACTGCGCGTCGGAGCGGGCGGGCCACGGTCGCCGAGCGGATGCGCCGGGCGGGACGGTCGGATGCGGTGCACAAGCGCCTCGAGCTGGAGGTCTCCCGGCTTGCAGACGCTGCGCCCGCCGAGGTGTTGGGCATCCCCCACGACGCCACCAACAAGCTGGTGCGCGAGGTGGGGGGGCGGATGCGGGAACGGTACGCTGCCATCGCGGAAGACGACGGCTACCCCGACGAAACCCGCGCTTTGGCCGCCACGCTGGTGGAGCGGGTTCAGCACGCGCTGAACCGCTGGGGCCACTCGCAGGAACGGGCCGCGGCCGACCCGACCACCCAGCGCGAGACCATCATGTACGAGCAGGCGATGGTGATGGTGGGGGCGGGCGACTTCCCCAAGGCGGACCGCATGCTGGTGATGGCTCGCGAGCTGGCGATGGCCAACCCGAAGATCCTGGCAGCCCTGGGCTGGGCGCGGTTCAACAACCCCGACCGCCCCGAGGAAGAGCGGCGTGAGGAAGGCCGTGACTACCTGTTGCTCGCCGAACAGTTCGACAACAGCGACATCGACACCGAGTGGGCGCTGGTGAAGGTGTACAAGGTGCTGGGCGACCACCCGGCCGCTTTGCGCCGGGCCCGGCGGGTGCTCCAGCTGGACCCCGAGCATGCGGATGCGAAGCTGGCGGTGAAGGAGTTGGGCGACTCGGAGGCGGCTGAGGGCTGAGGTGGGGTGGATGGAGGTGGGCCCCCTCCGCCTCGCTGGGCTCGGCACCTCCCCCTGGGAGGGGGAGGACTTTGGCGGTGGAGGAGATGCATCGCGGGCCCCCTCCGCCTCGCTGGGCTCGGCACCTCCCCCTGGGAGGGGGAGGACTGGTGGGTCATCTCTCAGTCCTCCCCCTTCAGGGGGAGGTGGCCCGGAGGGCCGGAGGGGGCCCCTGGATTGGCCGGGTATTGTCGGCGCCAGCCTGATGGCGTCGATGTGACGTAGGTGCCAGTGGGCCCCCTCCGCCTCGCTGGGCTCGGCACCTCCCCCTGGGAGGGGGAGGACTCTGGCGGTGGAGATGGCTGGGGATGGTGGCGCATGACCCTCGGGCCCCCTCCGCCTCGCTGGGCTCGGCACCTCCCCCTGGGAGGGGGAGGACTCTGGCGGTGGAGGAGATGCATCGCGGGCCCCCTCCGCCTCGCTGGGCTCGGCACCTCCCCCTGGGAGGGGGAGGACTTTGGCGGTGGAGGAGATGCATCGC
>ENA-OWNT01000626-OWNT01000626.1-seawater-metagenome-genome-assembly--contig:-NODE-626-length-70790-cov-15.377484_pt1 | contig 70790 bp, 63 predicted proteins | sample MGYA00238136_ERZ651165 | MGnify/ENA primary metagenome ERZ651165 (study PRJEB26861, sample SAMN08777766) | seawater metagenome | isolation source: coastal seawater | place: USA: Florida | collected... | reverse complement strand
ACGGCGCGGGCCGCGTTCGCGTCCCCGCCCACGGCGAAGATCCAGTTCCCCACCCGGGTCCGCATCAGCACCCAGGTCGCGACCGCGACGAGGAGGAACCAGTAGAACACGGTGATCTTCACCTCGACGCCGCCGATGCTGATCGAGGAGGCGAACACCGCCCGGGCCGAGGCGAAGCCGTCCATGGACGAGATCGACGGGGAGGACACCGAGCCGCCGATCAACCGGGTCAGGCCCAGGTTCAGGCCGGTCAGCATCAGGAACGTCGCCAGGGTCACGATGAAGGACGGCAGCTTGGTCTTCATCAGGATCCAGCCGTTGATGAAGCCGATGGACAAGGACACCACCAGGGCCAGGCCGACACCGACCCAGACGTTCGTGGTGAAGTACCAGCTGAACAGCGACGCGGTCAGCGCCGAGGAAATCACGGCGACACCGGTGGAGAGGTCGAACTCCCCGCCGATCATCAGCAAGGACACCCCGACCGCCATGATGCCGATCGTGGAGGAGCCGTACAGGATGGTCGCGAAGGCGTTGGGCTGGGTGAACGTCGGGGACACCAACGCGAAGAAGATGAACAGGACGATGGCGCCCACCAGGGCACCGACCTCGGGACGTCCGAGCAGTTTCTGGAACGGACTGCGCTTGGCGACGCGCTCATCGGGCGCCGGCGACTTGGTCTTTGTCTGGGTGATGGTCATGATAAGTCTCCTAGCTGCCGGGCCGGCCAGCGGCCGGCCCGGCCAGCGGGCTGTTAGCGGATACCCTGCTGGACGTACTTGAGCACGTCGGAAATGTTGGACTTGTCGACGATCGTCGGGCCGGTGAGGACCGGCTGCCCGCCGCCGATCTTGAAACCACCAAGCTTGTTCTGCCAGAGCGCGTCAATGGACATGTAGCCCTGCAGCCACGGCTGCTGGTCCACCGTGAACAGGACCTTGCCATCGTTGATCGCCTGCGCCAGCGCAGGGTTCAGGTCGAAGCTGGCCACCTTGATCGGGCTGCCGGCATCTGCCACGGCTTTGATAACGGTCAAGGTGATAGGGGCGCCGAGACCGATGATCACGTCAGCATCCTTGCTGGCCTGGAGCTTCGCCGTCGCAGTGGACTGCACTGCCGTCATATCGGCCCCGTTGACATAAAGGATCTCAGTGCCGGGCACCTTCGTCTTCACGCCGGCGCACCGCTGTTCGAGTTGCACCTGTCCCTGTGACTGGATCACACAGATCGGGTGCTTGTACCCGTCCCCCGCCAACTTGGTGCCGACCGCTTCGCCAGCCAAGGTCTCGTTGGAGCCGAAGTGGGTGAACGCCCCCATCTGCGCGGAGACGTCCCCACCGGCGTTGAAGCTCACAAGCGGGATGCCCGCGTCAGTGGCCTTCTTCAGCACGTCCTTCATGGCGCCTGGGTTGGCGATGGTGACGGCGATGCCGTCCACCTTCTGGTCGATGGCCTGCTGCACCAGCTGGACCTGACGTCCCGCTTCGGCATCGCTCGTATAAAGAACCTCGACATTGTCCTTCGCGGCTGCCGCCTCCGCGCCCTTGCGGACAATGTCCCAGAACGTGTCGCCAGCCTCGGCGTGGGTGATGAGCGCTACCTTGATCCGCGCCGTGCTCGCCGCCTGCCCCCCGCCGCCGGCACTTGCCGTGTCTGCGGGCTTGCCGCCACTGCTTGAACATGCCGCCAACGCCAGAAGCGGAACGACGGCGAGCGCCGTAACGCCCCGCCGCCAAGTGAACTTTGCCACGAGAAATCTCCTTTGATTCGCGCCATTTCGGCCTTCGGAACGCTTCTGCCTCATGCCGCGGCATGGAGGGAAAACGGAGGCCTTCAGTTTGTGAACGATTGTGATCCACCTCTCACGGTGGAACGTTCCAACTTTAGATCGAGAATATTCCCAATGTCAATGGAACGTTCCAACAAAGTGTGGTTTCATTCTTACAACGCACTGACCGCTTTCGGCGGCAGTCCCGGATTTGCTTCAAAGGAGAAGAATGACCGACACCCACGCTCCGGAACTTGTCGCGTCCTGCTGGACCAGCGCCGGCAACGTCGCGCCGCTGCAGATCCCCGAGACCAGCCCCGTACCCATTGCCGACCGCATCGGGGCCATCGCCTCGACCGGATGGTCAGGCTTCGGGCTCGCCCATGACGACCTGGCCGCCGTGCGTTCAACCCTGGGCTTTCCGGCCCTGCGGAGCCTCATCGACGACGCCGGCCTCCGTCATGTTGAAGTTGAACTCCTCTCCGACTGGTGGGACGAGAGCCTCTCGCACCGGTGGCGGCCCCAGTTCGACCTCCTCCTGGAGGCCGCCGAGACACTCGGCGCAAAGTTCATAAAAGTCGGAACGACTATCGGCAAGCCGCTGGATGACCTCAACTTCCTGGTGGAACCCCTCCGTCGCCTGACGGCTGAAGCCGCGCTTCGGGGGACGCGCATTGCTCTGGAACCCATGCCATTTTCGATGGTCGGATCAGTGCCGGCCGCGGCGGACCTCATGCGAAAAGTAGATATGCCCGGATGCGGGCTCGTGGTCGACTACTGGCACGTTTTCCGCGCCGGAACGACCCTGGACGAATTGTCCCGCAGCCTCGATGCGGCTCAGGTTTTTGGAGTGGAACTCAATGACGCGGATGCGGAAATCAGGGGCTCCCTTTTCGAAGACACCCGCGACAATCGCCGCCTCTGCGGACAAGGCGAGCAGGATGTCACAGGATTTATCAAGACACTGAAATCCATTGGCTTCAACGGTCCCTGGGGCGTGGAAATCCTGTCCGGAGAACATCGCGCGCTTCCCGTTCGGGAGGCACTGCGGACGGCCTATGAAACGGCGCTGGCATGCTTCCCCGCGGATCCCGCGCTGGAGACCGGAAATCCTTCTAAGAATGCGGCGATCCCAGGCTAACCGGGAAACTTGGAAGTCCTGTGAGGAAGAATTCCAGTGAAGAATAAGGTGCACTTGCAGCCGAAATGGTCGCCCGTGGCGGGAGAAACTGTCGAAATTCGACTCAAGGACAAGATCGTCAGAAAAGGCAGGGTCGACGGCGTGACCCCTGACGATCAAATCCTCTGGATAGCTGCCGACGGCGCTGAACCCCGCGCAATGTTCGAACGCTTCCACGGCTATTCGGTGTGGATTGAATACAGATGGGAAACAGCGTCGGCATAGGACGGCGGATTCACGGCAGGGCAGAAGCACTGTCATGAGACGGATGGGTCCTCGCAGGGTCGCGGGGCTTTGATCACACCCAGATTGTGCAACGCTAGTGCCATGGATCTGGAGGTGTCGCCCGCGCTCACGATTCCGGCGTCGGAACTCGGCTGGCGGTTCTCACGTTCGTCCGGGCCAGGAGGTCAGCACGTCAACACCTCGGACAGCCGCGTCGAACTCTCATGGAACGTCGCCGCCTCAGCGGCGCTGTCGGACGGCCAACGGCTCAGGCTGGTCACGCGCCTCGGACCGCGGCTCATTGCCGGCGTGATCACCGTGACCGTCTCCGAGCGGCGATCTCAGCTGCGCAACCGCGAGATCGCCCTGGCCAAGCTCGCCCACCTCGTGGCAGAGGGTCTTGCTCCCGACGCTGCCCGCCGCCGGGCGACCAAACCGACCCGGGGCTCGAATCGCCGCCGCCTCGCCGCAAAGGAACAGCGGGCGGCGACGAAACAGCAACGACGGCGGCCGTCCGCCGAGTGATGCCGGCCACGCCCAAGAGCGTCCGGCACCCGACTGGAGGGCACCCGACCTGGAGGGCTCCCCGCCGGTAGCCTATACAGAACGAAAGTCAGCCACGGCGCCCCGCTGCGGGGCTTTCGCCGGGGAACACGATTCCGAGCTGGTTCCTGATGGCGTCGGCGACGGCCATGGTCCGGATGGATTCGGCGAGCGGCCGCTGCGGAACCTCGAGGTGTCCTGCCGCAATGGCACGGGCCACGGCGGCAGCCTCGTAGTGCAGGCCCTCAAAGTGCGCGCCGGCCGGCTCCTCATAGGCCAGCCGGGTGCCGTCCGGGAAGCGGACGCTGAAGCCGCCGGGCATGTTGAAGGGCCCGTCAATGGTCAGCGAAGCCTCCGTGCCCACGATGGTGGCCGAGGTAGGCGTGAAGTTGTGCAATTGGGTGTTCATCATGGCCTGGCGTCCGCCGGCAAAGGACATCACGGCCGAAAGCTGCGCGTTGACTCCGGACTCGTGCGGTTCACCGAGCGCCAGGAGACGGTCCGGTTCGCCGAGGACGGAAGTGATGAGCGAGAGCGGATAGGTCCCGAGGTCCAGCAACGGGCCGCCTGCCAGGGCCGGGTCGAAGATCCGGTGGCTGCGGTCAAAGTGCTCACCATATTCGGCGAAGACCGTCGTGAGGTCCCCGAGCATCCCGGAGTCGAGCACCTGACGGATGACGTCGAACTTGGGCAGGAAGAAGGTCCACATGGCTTCCGCGGCAAAAAGTCCGGCCCCGGCGGCCCGGGCCGCAATACCGGCCGCCTGTTCGCGGTTGATGCCGATCGGCTTCTCGATCAGGACGTGCTTGCCGGCGTCGAGCGCCATGAGGGCGGCCTCGTAGTGGAAGTTGTGCGGCGTGGCCACATAGATGATGTCGACGTCGGAGGCTGCCAGCTCCTCATAGCTGCCGAAGGCTGCGGAGATGCCGTGCCGTCCGGCAAACACTTCGGAACGGTCCAGCGAGCGGGATCCGATCGCGGCAATCACCTGCGAGGTGTGCGCCTGAACGGATTCCGTGAAGCGTTCCGCGATCCAGCCTGGACCCAGGATCCCCCAGCGGAGCGGGGGTGCGTCGCGGGAGTCCGGAACCCTGGAGACGGGGAGCGGGCGGTTCCCGGTCATGAGCGGGCCGCCGTGGTGTGGACGCCGCTACTGTGCCCGGAGGCGGTCACTGCGTTGTATTCGATCCGCTCCGAGCGGCCCGTGTGCAGGGAGCGGTTGGCGGCCTCCGCGATGGCCTGGGCCTTCAGCCCGTCATCGAGCGAGGGCGTCAAGGGCGTTCCGCCCTCCACCGCGGCCACGAAGTGGGCCAGCGCGGCGGCGTACGTGGGCTGGACCCGCTCGAACCAGCCGGAGTGCAGCCCGTCGTCAACCACCTGACCGGCACTGTACCGGGACACGGCCCCAGTACGGCGGCGACCGGCCTCGACCAGGCCGGCGGAACCCATGACCTCGATCCTTTCGTCGTAGCCGTAGCCCGTCCGCCGGACGCTGTCGATCTGCACCAGCGCCCCGGTGGGCAGCCGGAGGGTGACCGCGGAGGTGTCGACGTCGTCGTACTCGGCCAGGCGGGGATCGGACAGGGCGGAGCCGGCGGCGAAGACTTCCACTGGGTCCAGCCCGGTAAGCCAGCGGGCGAGGTCGAAGAAGTGCACGGTCTGGTCCCGCATCTGGCCGCCGGAGGTGGCGATGTAGGACAGCGGCGGCAGCGCCGGGCCCCGGGTGGTGAGCTGGAGGAGTTCGACGTCGCCGATCTCACCGGCGTCGATGGTCCGCTTGAGTTCCGCGTAGTCGCGGTCGAAGCGGCGGTTGAAGTCGATCATGACCGGGACGCCGCGTCCGGCCGCGTGGGCGGCCGCCTCCCGGGCCCGGTCGAGGTCCAGGTCAATCGGCTTTTCACACAGTATGGCCAGGCCGGCGTCGGCGGCGCGGACCAGGTGCTGGGCGTGGGTGTCGGTGGAGGAAGCGATGAAAACGGCGTCTATGTGTTCGGGATCGAACACCTCGTCCAGGCCCGCGGCAGGGCGGGCTCCGTGCGTCTCGGCCAGGGCCAGGGCCCGGTTCCGGTCGATGTCATAGATGCGGGAAAATTCGACGCCGGGATGGGCGGCGAGGTTGGCGGCGTGGACGGAGCCGATGAAACCGGCCCCCAGGAGGGCGAAGCGCAGCACGTCAGTTTCCCGTCTCGTGGCGGGCCCGGTGCGGCGGCTGTGATGCACTCATAACAATTCCTGACTGCTGGACAACACTTTTGGACAACTACTTGGACCGGTCCATAATGGACGATGCCGGGATAACTCGTCAACCCTTTATGCTGGGACGGCATCCAGAGGAGGAGCGTCATGAACCACCCGCCGGCCCCCGGCCAACCGCCTCGCCGGCCCACCATCCGCGACGTCGCCGAGCGCGCCGGGGTGTCCAAGTCCCTCGTGTCCCTGGTGCTGGGGGGATCATCCAACGTGGGCGCAGACCGCCGGCAGGCCGTCCTGGACGCGGTGGCCGAACTCGGCTACAGACCCAACCAGCTTGCCCGCGGGCTTTCGAGCCCGCACAGCGGCACTGTCGGCGTCCTGCTCAACGACCTCCGGAATCCTTGGTTTGTCGAACTCCTCGAGGGCCTGAGCGCGACGCTGCACGCGGCCGGGGTCTCCCCCGTTCTGGTCGATTCCTACACCGACCACCGGGTGGGCCGCCGTTCCGTGGAAACCCTGCTGGAGCAGCGCATCGACGGCCTGGTCGTGGTCGGCACCACGTCAGAAGAAGCGGCGCTGGAGGCAGCGATCGCCAGCGTGCCGGTGGTCCTGGCCGGCACCCGGGAACCGGCACTGCCCGGAGCGGACATTGTGGTTGACGACGACGAATCCGGCGCCCGCCAGGCCGCCGAGCACCTCATTGCCCTGGGCCACCGCCGCATCGCCCACCTCCAGGGCCCCGGCGAGATCGGCCGGCTGAGGCGGGCAGGCTACGAGGCCGTGATGCGGGAGGCCGGGCTGGATCCCTGCGTGGTGGCCGGCGGCATGAGTGAGGAAAGCGGGTACGAGGCCGCGCGCCGTCTGTTGGCCGGACCGCAGCGGCCCACCGCGATTTTTGCGTTCAACGACCTCGCCTGCATCGGCGCGCTCTCGGCCGCCGCCGACCAGGGCCTTACCGTGCCGGGCGACCTCTCACTGGTCGGGTACGACAACACGTATCTCGCCCGCATCCGCCACCTGTCCCTGACCTCGGTGGACAACGGCAACTTCGCCGTGGGCCTGCAAGCGGGCAGGTTCATCCTCGAACGGCGGGAGAACCGGGACCTTCCGCAGCGCCTGCATCTCGTTCCGACGCAACTGGTGGTCCGCGGCTCCACCGGGCACGCCCCGGACAGCGTCTAGCTGGACGCCGCGTAGCCGGTCATCACTTAGCTGGCCATCACTTAGCTGCCCGGCTCCAGAGCCGCCGCCACCAGGACTGCTTCGGTTCCGGCTCGGGCGGGGCAGCGGCGGCCGCGGCAGCCCGGCGTCCCCGCCAGCGGTCCAGTTCGACGTCGACGTCGCGCGTCTTGGTGATGACCGGCGGTCCGCCCTGGAGCTGCCGCCGGGCATCGATGACCCGGACGTTGAAGTCCTCCACGATCTCGCGCACCTGTTTTTCGCTGAACTGGGCATCGAGCCGGGCATCGAGTCCGGCGTCCTCGGTGCGGAGCAGGATAGCTTTCGGTCCCAGGCCGGAGATGTTTTCCCGCTGGATCAGGCCCTTGACCCACCAGTCGGGGTCGTATGCCTCCCCAAGCCCGGGGATGGGCTTGCCGGCGTACTTGAGGTTGTCGAACTTGCCCTGCGCCATGGCGTCGCGGATCAGGTACTCGGCCTTGGCTGCGTCGTCGATCTTGGCGCGTTTCTGCCGGAGCTCCTCCTCGGCGGCGTTCAGCGCATCGTTCTCCTGGGCCGTGCTGCCCGAGGCCCGCACGCTCCGAAGTTCCGCCGCACGCTCCACCCGGCGCCGGAACGCACTGTTTGAACCGCTCACCCCGCTGCTCATCAGCCACCACCGTCCTCGCCTGCCGGAATCGCGGATCCGCCTTTCCAGTATGGGGAACAGCCGGGCGGCGGCGAAAGGTCCGCGCCGTGATTGCGTTCCACCGCTACTCCGCTACGCTGTCGAGACGGGAACCTAACACCCCCGTAACCCGGTGTTAACCCGGCTGTGCGAGGCTGGGGACTTCCGACAAAAACTAAGCATCCTTCCCATCCTTCCTGCACAGCAGATCCCGAGGAGTTCCAGCCGTGAACAGCCAAGAGCACAGTGCATCCGGAAACCCCCAGCCCGCCAGTCGTGAGGAAGCAGCCCAGGCCCTGAGCAGCACGCACGTGACGCATGTCCGGGAAGACGTGGCCATGGCGGGACGGTGCGCAAATGTCCACTTGCCCACCGGCCGCACCTGCACGCTACCCGTACGTCATCCGGGCTCGTGCAACTTTGTCGGGCCCGAGGACGCGGACAACGTGGCAGTGCACTAGAAGCAGTGCACTGACGCAGGGCACTAGATCAGCGGGCACTCAGGGTTACCCCGCCAGGTGACGGGCCCTTAACAGAGCCAGAGGGCTCGCGGCGCCTCGCGCACGGCACCCCAACCGCAGTTTTCTGCAAGGATTCCGGCCGACACGGCCAAACACGCCACGGCGTGGCTACGCTGATCGCACATTGAGCAACGGATCCAGCTGAGGGAGATCACGTGCCTAGTGAAGATCTGAGTGAAGATCTGCGTGAAGATCTGCAACTGCGCGCCCAAAGCGCGTCGGACCACGGCGTTTCCACCCGACAAGCATCAGCGGCGCCGCGTCCCGCGCCACATGATGCCACGGCCCTCAACGCCACCGCACTGACCCGTGCGGGCATTGCCGGCTGGGCCGCGCGTCTGGGACCTCCCGGCCCGGAGGCACCCCGGTCCCGGCGGCTGGCCCATGTAGGAGGTGTCGCGGCCATCGCGGCGCTGGTCCTGTACCTGACCTGGCGTGTCCTGTTCACGATGCCGTCCGGGGAATGGAACCTGACCATCGCCTGGATTCTGGTGACGTTTGAGGCCCTGCCGCTGGCCGGCCTCATCCTGAAGGCGTGGTCAGTGTGGAACATCGACAGTCATCCACCGGCCCCTGTGACGGAGGCCCCGAACGGCATGCGGGTGGCAGTGCTGATCCCCACGTACAACGAGCCCCTCGAGGTCCTGACCCCGACGGTCGCCGCCGCCTGCGAGCTGGCCCCGGCACATGAGACGTGGGTTCTCGACGACGGCGACCGGACTTGGGTCGAGGAAATGTGCGCCGCTTATGGTGCCCGGTACGTCCGCCGCGACGTCCATGACCATGCCAAGGCCGGCAACATGAACCACGCCCTGGGCCTCATGGCCGAGGAAAAGGCCGCCGGCGGCCCGGGCATCGACATCATCGCCGTCCTGGACTGCGACCACGTCCCGCTGTCCACGTTTCTCACCGCCACGCTGGGCTGGTTCGATGACCCCGAGATCGCCCTGATCCAGGGTCCGCAATCCTTTTACAACGGCGGCGCGTTCGACGACGACGGCATCACCGGCGAGCAGGGCACCTTCTTCAACGTGCTCATGGCGTCCCGCAACGTTCCCGGCGCCGGACCGTTCTGGTGCGGGTCGACGTCGTTGTTGCGTCTGAGCGCCCTGGAGGAGGTGGGCGGCGTGGCGACCGAGACCATCACCGAGGACATGCACACCACGCTCAAACTCATCCGGCGCGGCTGGCGGACCGTTTACCACCACCAGACCCTCGCCGTCGGGCTCGCGCCGGCGACGCCGGACCAGTACCTGCTGCAGCGCCGGCGCTGGGGCATGGGTGCGATGCAGATCCTGGTCCACGAGAAACTGTGGGCGGCGAAGGGCTGGATGTCGTGGCGGAATTACCACGAGTACCTCAATGGCACGCTGTGGTGGCTGGAGGGTATCGCCACGCTGGTGGCCGTCCTGATTCCGGTGGTGATCATGCTGTCCGGGGCCCAGACCTCCACTGCCGGGCCGCTGCTTTTCACGGGGGTCTTCCTGGTCATGTTCACCGTGCGTCTGTGGGGGTCCAAGCAGCTCATGCGGAACGAAATCCACTGGCCCACGGCCTTCGCCCTGCGGATCTTCCGTGTTCCGGTGGGCCTGGCGTGCCTGTGGTGGCTCATGTCCCGGAACGTCCTGGAGTTCCAGGTCACGCCCAAGGGCGCGGCCGATCTCCGGCTCCGCGGCCGGACGCCGCGCATCCTGATCGTGATGATCGTCCTCATCACCGCGGTGATTCTGTATGCGGCGGCCGGGCTCGCCGGGCTGGTTCCCTGGCGTACGACCGCCGGTTCCACGGTCGCGTCGGGCGCCTGGCTGGTGCTCGCCGGCGCGGTTTTGGTGCTCGGCACACGAAGGATCCGGGCCGCCGAATTCGCCACCTCCCGCCGCAACGCCTACCGGATCGAGGTGGCCGCCCCGGTGGAAGCGGAGGGGGTCCGCGGCGAACTGCTGGACATTTCGGTCGGCGGAGCGGCGGTCCGGTTCCCGCGCGGAACGCTGCCGGGCTCGGGCGTGGTCACGCTCCGGCTCCCGGAGGCTGCTCCGGTCCGGCTGCAGGTCATCCGGACCACGGAGCAGCCGAATGGAACCCAGACCGCGTCCCTGCGGGCGTCCGACGACGACTGGGCCGCCCACCGTGCGCTCTCGTTGTGGATCTTCCACACGCCCGCAGGGGCGCTGCCCGACTTCCCGCCCGGCATTCCGGCCGCGGCGTCGCTGCGGGGGCGCTGAGTCGGGGAGACGGCTGGGCTTCGCAGCCCAGGGGATCAGCCCCGGATTTCGAGGTAAATGCCCGTGTGGTCCAGGTCGCCGCGGCCCGCAGAGACCATCGCCTGAAACGCTGTCAGGAGACTGCCGGCCACGGGCAACGTCAGGCCCGCCCGCGTTGCGACTTCTGCGATGAATCCGAGGTCCTTGAGCTGGTTCTTAGCAGATCCGCCGCCCTCGAAGTCGGCGTCAATCCACCGCTGTCCTTTTTGCCGGAGCACCTCCGAGTTCGCCAGCCCGCCCGCAAGAACTGACTGGACCTGTTCGAGATCCAGTCCGGAGGCCTCGGCGAGCGCCATGGCTTCTGACAGCGCGGTGACGGTGGCGGCAACGACGATCTGGTTGCAGGCCTTGACTGTCGATCCCGCACCGGTGTCGCCGAACCGGGCGACCGTGGAGCTGTACAGCCGGAAGAGCGGTTCGAGCTGCTCCACCACCTCGCGGGGTCCGCCCACCATGGTGCTCAGCCGGGCATCTTCGGCCCCGATTGTGCCGCCGCTGAGGGGTGCATCGATGACGGTCACGCCATGGTCCCGCTGGCACTCGGCGGCAAACGCCGCAACGGCGACAGGTGACACCGTGCCGTGGACCACCAGCACGGGCCGTCCGATCCCGGCTGCCTTCCACCCGGCCACGAGTCCGTCGGATCCGGTCAGGAGCCGTGCCACGTCCGGGAGGTCCGGCAGCACGGTCAGCACCACTTGACTGGCCGCTTCCGCCGGGGATGCCGCCAGCCGCCCGCCGGCGATTGCCGCCGCTTTGTGCGCCGTGCGGTTCCAAAGCCTCAGGGGCACGCCCCCGGCGATAATGTTCCGGGCAATCGGGGCGCCCATGGGACCTGTTCCCAGCAGGGCCACCGACGTGGGCAGCCCGGAGGACGAAACGTCCATTGTTCACTGTCTCCTGGATTAGAAGGGGATAAGCCCGGCGAGCGCGGGGAGGAAAGTGCTGAACCAAGGAACCGCGGCAAGCACCAGGAGCCCGATAAAGACTGCCACCAGATAGGGCCAGAAGTGCTTAAGACTGCTTTCCACGGTTTCGCGGGCGGTGGCACAGGCGACGTAGAACCCGACGCCGGCGGGCGGGGCGAACGAACCTATGCCCATAGAGATGATGAGCACCATGGCGTACTGCACCGGGTTGACGCCGAAGTCGGTGGCGATCGGCAGCAGCAGCGGGGCAAAGATGAGAACCGCCGGCAGGCCCTCGAGCAGCTGGCCCATGATGATGAGCAGGACCACGGTGAACAGCATGAACAGGACCGGGGAATCCCCGAGTCCGGACATCAGGTCGTGGATCTGCTGCGAAACACCGGCGAGGGCGAGGGTCTGGGCCAGGGGCGAAGCCGCCGCGATGATGAAGAGCACCATGCCCGCCGTCGTCGTCGTTTCACGCAGGGTGTCCCCGAGAAGCCGCTTGCTGCCCCGCCGGTAGGCGGCGGCAAGGACGAACGCGTAGGCCACGGCGACAGACGAGACTTCCGTCGGCGTCGCGAAACCGCTGAGGATTCCCACCACCATTCCGACCGGCAGGAGGAGTGTGGGCAGGGCGAAGAACGTCGCCGAGCCGCGTGCGCGCCAGGTGGCCTTAGGGCTGGCGACGCCGCCCTGCTTGCGGGCCCGAACGAACACGAGGGCCATGACGACCAGCGCCAGGAACGCCGCTGGCACAAAACCGGCCAGGAACAGGGTGGTGGTCGAGATGGTCGTGATGGACCCAAGGATCAGCAACACGATGCTCGGCGGGATCGTTTCGCCCATGATGGCCGAGGCCGACAGGACGGCAACCACCTCGCCCCGCGGGTATTTGCGTTCCTCCAGCATGCCGCGCATCGTGGTGCCCACGGCCGCGACGTCGGCGACTTTGGATCCGGAGATGCCGGAGAAGATGTACATGGTGACCACCACGACCTGCAGCAGCCCGCCGCGCAGGTGACCGATGAGGGCGTCTACGAGCTTGGCCAGCGGCAGGGTGAGGCCAGCCGAGTTCATGACCGTGCCGGCGAGGATGAAGAACGGGATGGCCAGCAGCACGAACCCCTTGGCGCCGGAGGCCATGCCGATCGGGATGGCGCTGACATCGGAGATGCCGCCGAGGTAGAGGTAGATCCCGGACGCGAGGGCCAGGACAAAGGCAATCGGGAGGCCAAGGAAGAGCAGCAGGAACAGCACCGCGAGCACGACGCCGAGCAGTGCGTTCGGCGACGCGTAGTAGAAGAGGGGCGGTGCCAGCAGCACGACGGCGACCATCGCCGCGGCGATCCCGGCGGCGGCCAGCACGGCCCGGCGATCCTGGCGCCAGAGCTTGATCAGGGCGAACCACGCGATGAGCACCATGCCGGCAGAGAACGGCAGCGAAACCCAGAACACGGGCAACTGCAGGATGGGCGTCTTTTCTTCGATCTGCTGGGCAAGGGTCGGGACGAAGAGGGCGAATGCCCCCGCGCTCATGACAAAGACAAGCCAGTCGACCAGGGCGGCCAGATACGGTTTCCACGCTGCGGGCAGGCGCATGATCAGGGCCTGCACCGACATGTGCGCGCCCTTGGGATACGCGATGGCTCCGCCGATGAAGGCGATGGTCAGCAGTGCAATCTCGGAGACCTCTTGGGTCCAAAGCACGGAGTCGCCGGTCACGACGCGGACCGTGATGTTCAGCAGGATGACCAGGAGCTCGGCGATGATCGCCGCACCTACGGTCCATTCAAGGACCTTGTCGAGCCAGACGGCGCCGCTCCAGCCGGGCGGGACGTGACCGTGGTGCAGGATCTCTTCCGCGTCAGACGGAATGACCTCCTCGAGTTCCTCGGGAGCGAGGGTGCGTTTCATGTTCTTCCAGACTGTCGACGTTGAGAGCGGGATGTTGGCGGGAGGGCCGGGGCGTTGGCACCCCGGCCCTCGTGCGGTGTTACTTGGAGGCCGTGAAGGCGATCGCCTGGTCGAAGAACTCCTTGCCGATCAGCTCGGAGAACTGCGGGTAGAGGCTCTTGGACGTGGCCTTGAATTCTTCAAGGCCCGAGGCGCTGAGCTCGTTGACCGTCATGCCCTTGGCCGCGAGTTCGTCCAGCTGCTTCTTGGACTGTTCGGCGTCGTAGCCTGTCTTGAACGTGGCCGTTTCAGCCGAGGCGTCGGCGAGGGACTTCTTCTGGTCCTCGGAGAGTGTGCCCCACTTCTTCGATGAAAGGGCGAGCACCCAGGCATCGTTGATGTGGTTGGTTAGCGACACGTATTTCTGCACCTCGGAGAACTTGTTGGTCCACGGCACCTCGATCGGGTTTTCCTGTCCGTTGATCGTTCCCGTCTGCAGGCCCGTAAAGACCTCGGAGAAGGCCATGGTGGTGGGGCTTGCGCCCAGCTTCCCGAAGAAGTCGGTCCAGAGCGGGTTGCCTGGAACCCGGATTTTCAGACCCTTCAGGTCCGATGGCTGTTCGATGGGACGCACCGAGTTCGTGATCTCCCGGCCGGTCCGGGTGAGGAAGGACAACGCGACGGTGTCTTTGGCTGCGAGCTTGTCCTTCAGCAGCTGGCCCGGCTTTCCTGCCAGGAACGCCGCTTCCTCGGTTGTGTCCTTGAAGAGGTAGGGGATGCTGATGCCGTTCATTTCCGGTACCACGGAGGCGTACACGGAAGTCGAGAGGATGAGGGCATCGAGCGAGCCGCCCTGCAGGCGGGTGACGGCGGCGTTCTGGTCCCCGCTGAAGCTCGTTCCGTTCGGAACTACCGTGACGACTACAGATCCGTTGGAGGTCTTCTTGACCTGGTCTGCGAAGTGCTGGGCGGAAACGCCGACGGACGAGGTGAGCGGATCCGGGATGGACAGCTGGATCTTGGCCACCGGAGCGCCAGCCCCGCCGGGCGCCCCGGAGGCGCAGCCGGCGAGGAGGGAGGCGGCCAGGGTGCAGGCCAGCACTCCGGTGAGGGCGCGGGTCTTAGATTTCATGTGATGCCTTTCTTCGTTGGAAGGAGTCTGGTTCCGGAGGCGTGAGCGACACTGAATGAAGTTCATGGCCGCGCCCGGTTTGGTGCGAGGAGCGTCAGGCGCTGAGAACGGATTCTGTGACGAGCGCTTCGGTTTCGCGGCGCAGCTCCAGGGCCTGGGACAGGGAGTCGTCCATGATGACGTCGTCCCAGCCGACAATCTCGCCCTTAGCTACGTCGTTGCGCAGTTCCACGTGATGGGCCAGTGCAACCGGGAGGGCGCCCGTTGCAACGGAGTGCCTGGCCGAAACCAGCTTGCCCCAGACCGTGTACCCGCCTTCGCCGTCGAGGAATTCACCGGCTTTCAGGTCCTTCTTCGCCGTCGCTACAACGTCGCCGAAGAACCCGACGGGCGAACCCGTGGCGACACCGCGGAGGGCTGCGTTGGCGATGGAGACGTTCAGTTCGAGGCCCACGTAGTGGTACGGGCGATACAGGGCTGCGTACTGGCCGGTGGGGTCCGGGTGCCACGGGTACTCGTTGAAGCAGCCGGAAACGTATTCGTTCGTGGCCTTTACGACAACGAAGACGCCCTCCTGGGTGTTGTGAGGGATCCAGGTGCCGTCGCGGTTGACGCTGGACATAACGTCGACGCTGCCTTCGTGGGCGAGGGCTCCCCCGACGTCGGCGGGGCGGCAGATCGTGGCGATTTCCTCGACATCCCCGGGCGTGAACGTCAACCCGGTGTCAGAAGGTACCAGTCCGGCGCCATTGGCGACGGCGGCCATCTCGATGGCAGCCTTCGTGCCGTCACGGAACGAGGTGTGCATGTTCGGGTTCAGCTGCCCGGAGTCGGTGAGTTCCTTGGAGAACTCCCAGTTCTCCCAGACGTTGTCCGGGTTCATTTCGTGATAGTGCTCAAGGTACTTTGCGCCCTTGCCTGCGCAGGCAACGTCGAATCCGCTGGTGCGCGCCCAGTCGACGAGTTCCATGATGAGGGCCGGCTGGTCGCCGTAGGCCATCGAGTAGACAACGCCGGCGGCTTCTGCACGCTTGGCCAGGGCAGGCCCAGCCAAGGCATCGGCTTCGACGGTGACCATGATGATGTGCTTCTTCGTTTCAATGGCGCGCAGGGCGTGCTTCACACCGACGATGGGGTTACCCGTTGCTTCAACGATGACGTCGATGTCGACATCAAAGAGCTCGTCCGCGTTGGCCACAATCGTCGTGGCGCGGTTCCTGAGAGCGCTAGCGATGTCCGGAGCGATCTGGTCTTTGGGCCACCCGACGAGTTCAAAGGCGCCTTCTGCGCGCTTGACGTTGATGTCCGCGATGGCGACGACGTGGATGCCGGGGATGTTGTTGGCCTGGGCCAGGTACATGGTGCCGTAACGGCCGGCGCCGATGAGGCCGACCCGGATGGGGCGGCCTTCCTGTTCACGGTCATTGAGGAGTTTGTGAAGATTCACTGGAGTCTCTCTGATAGATGTGCGAAGCGAAGAGACACCCTTCCGCCGAGGCGGATGGCACAACTTCTTTGTCGCGATTTGGCTTGAAATTTACCCGAAGTGGAACCGGTTCCACTTTTGTACCACCCGGTGCTAAGCTGTGTCAACGGATCCAATCGAAACGTCTTCCGCCAGCTCATGGCGTTCGAACGGAGACGCTGCGTACGAACTACTGCCTAATGATTTCCCTCAAGGAGGAGCGGTGAAGAAGGCCCCAACCATTCGCGATGTCGCGGCGGCTGCGGGAGTCTCGGTCTCTGTGGTATCCCGGGTCCTGAACCCGGACTCCGGGCCCGTTGCGCCGGCAAAACGGCAGGAAGTCGTCAGGGTGATCGACGAACTGGGCTACCGGCCACGGGCAGCGGCCCGCGAGCTCAGCGGAGGCCATGCCCTCACGATCGGGCTCGTGGTCACGGATCTTTCCAACCCGTTCTTCGCGCGCCTGGCCGACCGCATCGTCTGGGAGGCCCGCAGCCACGGCGTGCAGGTTGTCCTGATGACCACCCAGGAGGATCCGCACCTGGAGGCGGAATCACTGGACACCCTGCTGGACCGGTCCGTCAGCGGCGTCATTGCCACCCCCACGGGCGGGAACATTGAAAAATGGGCGCGCCTGCAGGACCTCGGCGTGAACGTGGTGTTCGTTGACCGCACCATCGAGGAACTCGGCGACGTTGACGTCGTCAGCATTGAAAACTTTGACTCCGCCCGGCGCTCAACCGAGTACCTGATCGGCCTGGGCCACACCCGGATCGCCCTCGTTACGGGGCCCCTGAGCACGTCAACGGGCCGGGCCAGGATCAGCGGCTACAGGGCTGCGCACGAGAGCGCCTCCCTCCCGGTTGATCCCCTGCTCATCCGCGATGTCCCCTTCCGAGGGGATGCCGGCGGCGATGCCGTAGGTTCCCTCCTTGCCATGCCGCAGCCGCCCACTGCCCTCATCGTCGCCAATACGGCCCAGGTGCAGAGCTCGGTGCGGCGGCTTGTCCAAAAGGGGGTCCGCATCCCGGAGGACCTCTCGGTGATCGTCTTCGATGACAATCCGTGGACAGAACTGATGTCCCCGCCGCTGAGTGTGATCCGCCAGCCGCTGGACATGCTCGCCGTCCACGCGCTTGAACTAGTGCTTGGACGGATGCAGGGCAAGCTCCCCGAAGGCCCCCGCCTCATTGAGGTCAAGGCCGATTTCCTGCCCCGCAACAGCTGTGCCCCGCTAGTCCACACCGCCGCCCACTAATACCGCTAAGGAAAACTATGCCCGTCGTCGTCACCGCAACATTCACGCCCAAAGAAGGATCCTTCAACCAGGTGGTCGCGGCCCTGTCCCCTGCCATTGCAGAGGTCCATGAAGAGCCCGGCTGCCTCCTCTATGCCATCCATGAATCTCCCAACGGCCAGATCCTCATGATCGAGAAATGGGAATCGGCCGAGTTGCTTGATGCCCACGGCGCGGGCGGTCCGGTCAAGCGACTGAACGCCTCCTTGGACGGCCTCCTGGATCGACCGGTCGACGTAATGCGCCACGAGCCGATCCCCGCCGGGACCCCGGGCCAGGGCACGCTCTAGAAGTTGCCACCCCCGTGTTGCACGCCGAGAGTGCAATTCGCGGCAGTGTTTTGCACAAACATTGCCGCGAAGTGCCAACTCGCGTGCTTGCCGGGGCCGGTGGCTGCCGCCGCCTCAGTCCTCGTCGAGGCAGAGGATGAAGCCGGGGAATACGTGCCGGCCGGGGCGTCCGCCGGCCTCGTCGATGGCCCGGCGGATCTCCCGGAGCTGGTCCACCGTCATCTGCAGCGGCGGTTCGTCCGGCTGGTAGGTGGTGAAGATCGGGTAGTCGACGCCGGGTTCCCGCGACATTTCGATGTGGCAGCCCAGGACATGGGTGACGGGGCGCGTGCTGCAGAACCCGATCAGCCGGTCGATCGTGCGAACGAACGCCGGCCAGTCGTGGATGTACAGCCGGCCGGGATAGACCGTGTCTCCCGTGAGCAGGAACCCCGCGTACGGATCGTAGAACGTGACGGCCGCCTGGTGGTGTCCCGGGCTGGGCCAGCACTCCAGGACGCGGCCGCCGAGATCCACCTGGGCCGGCGGACCGGCCCAGTCGCCGGAACCGCCAACGCCGCCGGTGAACCCAAAGAACTCCCACGCGCTGTCCCGGTTGGCGTCCACCAGCACGGTGTCGGCACGGCCGGCGAACTGGGCGTCCCCGGCAACATGGTCGCCGTGCGGATGGGTATGGAGGACAAGGAGGCCGTAGCCCTCCCGAGGATGCGCGGCAAGCCACGCGTCCATGAGGCCGTCGACAACGCGGCGCAGGGGGAAGCAGTCCGCGGACGCCGTCGCGCCCGTATCGATCAGCACGGCCCGGGCGTTGCCGAACAGCAGGAACATGAACGGCGCCTCATAGTTGACGGCCATGTTCTGCCGCAGGATGAAGGTGTGCCCGTCGTAGGCGTGGACCTGGATGTCCGGGTCGGTGTTGTGCTTCGCGGACTCTGATCCGTGGATCCAGGCCACCTCCAGATCGCCGGGCCGGGGAACGCCTGCAGTGAAGTCGATCTCAGCGTGCATCTGTTTCCTCACAGCTCCGGCAGCACGAGTTCGCGGACCTGTTTCCGCAGGATCTTCCCCAGCATCGACCGGGGCATGTCGCCGATCGCCACGATCCGCTTGGGGACCTTGTACCCGGCCAGGTGCTCCCGGCAGTACGTTCGCAGCGCCTCCTCGTCGAGGTCGGCACCCGGGGCGAGTTCGACGGCGGCGACCACCATCTCACCGCCGCGCTCCAGCGGTTTGCCGATCACGGCGGCGTCGGCGACGTCCGGGTGCAGGCGCAGCGCGGCCTCCACCTCGGTGGGCGAGACGTTGAAGCCGCCGGTGATGATGAGCTCCTTGGCCCGGTCCACGATCTTGGTGAAGCCGTCCGCGTCCACGGTGACGACGTCGCCCGTGCGCAGCCAGCCGTCCGCCGTGAGCGCCTTCGCGGTTTCCTCGGGGTTGTTCCAGTAGCCCTGGAAGACCTGCGGGCCCTTGATCAGCAGCTCCCCCGGCTGGCCCTGCGGCACCTCAATGTCCGGGTTGTCGATGTCCACCACCTTCATGAGCGTGGACGGGAATGGCACGCCGATGGTGCCGGTGCGCCGGGTGGGGAAGAACGGGTTGCCCATGGCCACCGGCGAGGACTCGGTCATCCCGTAGCCTTCCACGAGCAGGCCGCCGGAGACGGATTCCCACAGCTCCACGACGTGGTCGGGCAGGTTCATGGCGCCCGAGATGCAGTATTTGCAGGACCGCAACGAGACGCCCTTTTCCTTTGCGGCCATGGCGGTTCGCTCGTAGATCGGCGGGACGGCGCAGTAGACCGTGGCGGGCGACTTCTTCATGGCCGCCAGGATCAGGTCCGGGTCAAACTTCGGGAAGAGCACCAGCAGGCCCTGCTTGCGGATCCCGTAGGTGAGGTACAGCGTCATGCCGAACGCGTGGAACATCGGCAGGATCGCGTAGAACACCTCCTTGCGGTACTCCGCGCCGTGCATCCAGGCTTCGCCCTGCAGCGCATTGGAGTACAGGTTGAAATGGGTCAGCATGGCGCCCTTGGGCCGCCCGGTGGTGCCCGACGTGTACTGGATCGCGGCGAGGTCGCCCACGGCCGGGCGCGGGTGCGCGGGGTCGACCCGGCCGTGGCTGAGCAGGTCCTTCCACGGCGTGGTGCCCGGCGCCGGCGCGGTCAGCGACGCCCGGGTTTCGCGCAGCTTTTTCGCCGGCAGGTGCAGCGCGAGGCGTTTGACGGCGGGGAACGCCTCCAGCAGGTTGACCGAGACGACGTGGTCGATCTCGACGTCGTCCGGGAACTCCCGCACGGCCGCTGCGGCTTTGTCCCACGCGATCACGATCCGGGCCTGGTGGTCCTCGAACTGGTGGCGCAGTTCCCGGGAGGTGTACAGCGGGTTGTGTTCGACCACGACGGCGCCCAGGCGCAGCACCGCGTAGAACGCGACGACGTGCTGCGGGCAGTTGGGCAGGATCAGGGCCACCCGGTCGCCGGCGCGGACGCCGAGCCGGCGCAGCCCCTCGGCGGCCCGGTCCACCTGTTCGCCGAGGTCGGCATAGCTGGTGCGCCGGCCGAAGAACTCCAGCGCCGGGGCGCTCCCGGCCTCGGCCACGGACCTCTCGAGCATGTCCACGAGCGACTCCGTGGGCAGTTCGATCTCCGCCGGGACGCCCGGCTGGTAATTCTTCACCCAGGGCTGCTGGTCTGTTTTCGCCATGGCCCCATCATTTCCTGAAGTTCCGGCCGGGGCGAATTCGGGCGCGGGGGCCGACGGCGGGTGCCGTGCGGCCGTCGCTCACGCCGAAACAGGCTGGGCGGCCTCCGGATCCCGGGCTGCGGCCTTCAACGTCCGGGTCAGAGTGATGGCCGCCAGCGCCAGGAGGGCCAACGCGGCGCAGGCCGCGAAGACTCCCTGGTATCCGAGCGCGGTCATCGATCCGAGGGCGATGACCGGACCGGACACGATCGCACCCACACGCCGGGTATTCATATAGAGGCCCGAGGCCAGCCCGGGACGGGGAATGATCTGCTGAAACAGGGTCAGTCCCACCCCGGCCACAATCGCAAAGAACCACGCATTGAGGATCTGGAGGGCGATGAGGCCGACGGGATCAGCGACGAAAGCCATGGCTGCGTAATAGGCAATCCCGGCAAGACATCCGGATGTGATGAGTGCGCGGCTGGAGAAGCGGGCGCTCAGCCGCCCGATGATGAGCAGCGCCGGGATCTCAAGGGCGGCGGAAACGCCCAGCGCGATGCCCGCCCAGAGGACCTCCAGGCCGAGCCGGTCGGTCACGAAGAGGCCCATGACGGACACGGCGGCGCTGTTGGTGGCCTGCAGGGCGACGAAGGCGAGGACGACGGCGGCGACGCCTGCCTTGGACAGCGGCGGCCCGTCGTCGTCCTGGTTTGCCGGTGCCTGCCGGTCGCTGAGCGTCTGGGGTTTCCGGCGGATCATGGCGGCCGTGGTGGCAATGTTGAGCACGGCCACCGCGGCAAGGGCTAGCAGGATGGCTCGGTTGCCCAGGGTTCCCATGATGAGGGTTGCCAGCGGCGGCCCGGCCACCCAGGCGACGGAGACCACGGCGCGGGTTTTCATGACGTCCGCCCGCGGCGCCCCCGAATGCTTGAGGTGCGCGAAAAGCAGCGACACCCCAACGCCCGCGGGGCCGCCGAGGGCGATCAGGCCGACGACGGCGACCGGCAGCGAGGTGGTGCCGGCCAGCACGCCGGCGAGCGCGAGGGTCAGGGCGGCGCAGACCAGCAGGGGCTTCAGGTAGTTGTTCACGCGGTCGGCGTAGGCCGGCACCAACAGGGCCGCGACGAAGCCGCCCGCGTTGTAGACCGCCAGAACCCACCCCACATCCGCGGGTGTGGCGTCATACAGCGCGACTAGCAGGAGCGCCAGTGCGGGGTTGAGGAAGGCGAACTGCAAACCCCAAAGCAGGGCGGCCGACGAGACCAGCAGGCGGGGCCGCGGTGAGGCCGGCGCCGTTGCCCCGGAAAGGCCGCTGTCCCGCTGACGCATGTTCATATCCTGGTCTCCTGTCGAACTGGGGTGCCTAGAGGGCGGTGCCGGGGTGCTCGCCGTCGTCGGTCTGCAGTGTGGGCCGCAGCCCGACGGCCACACCCACGCGCTCTAGGCTAGGCGCGGCCGCTATGGCCCGGGAGTCACTGCCAGTACCCCTATGGAGCAGCGGAACGACGAAGGGCAGCCGCGGACGCGTTGGCGCCGTCGAAGCGATTGAAGTTGTCATTCGTTGAGTGGTTTCCATCGCGGGGTCGTGTTCGCAGCCAGTCGCGCTCCGTCCAGTCGACGATCCCGCACCTCATTTATGCGCGGAAGGACCCAGGGAGACGTGGTCTGACAGGTCCTGTTTCGCCACGCCCGCCTCTCGTAACGTCGAAGCGACGAACACCACTCCGCTACCGACATACCCGAACGCCACCAGAGAAGGAGCCCTGCCATGGAATACACCCGACTCGGCAACACCGGACTGAAGATAAGCCGGCTTGCCCTGGGCTGCATGAGCTACGGGGACCCCACTACACCGAACGCACACTCCTGGGCGCTGACCGAAGACACCGCAGGGCCGTACTTCCGCCAGGCCACCGAACTGGGCATCACTTTCTGGGATACGGCCAACGTCTACCAGGCCGGTACCTCCGAAGAAGTCGTGGGGCGGGCAATCACACGCTACTCCCGCCGCGAAGACATCGTCCTGGCCACCAAGGTGCGCGGCAAGATGCACGATGGGCCAGGAGGTGAAGGCCTATCCCGCAAGGCAATCCTTGAACAGCTCGACGCCTCGCTGGCGCGTCTCGGCACCGAGTACATCGACCTGTACCAGATCCATCGTTTCGACGACGGCACTCCGGTCGAGGAAACCATGGAGGTCCTCCACGACGTCATCAAGGCCGGCAAAGTCCGATACATCGGCGCCTCCTCCATGTATGCGTGGCAGTTCGCGAAGCTCCAGCACGCAGCAGACCTTGGTGGCTGGACCAGGTTCGTCTCCATGCAGAACCAATACAACCTGCTGCGCCGTCAGGACGAACGCGAGCTCATGGCGATGTGCGCAGACACGGGCGTCGGCCTGGTGCCCTACTCGCCCAACGGCAAAGGGCGCCTCGCCCGCCCCGTGGGCGAACAGAGCACCCGGTCCACCACTGACAAGATCGTTCAGGCATTCGACAGCAGCTACGACGAGCCCGTCATCAACGCGGTACAGCGGCTGGCCGATGCCCGGGGCGTAAGCATGGCCCAAATCGCCCTCGCATGGGTGCTGCGAAACCCGATAGTCTCAGCGCCCATCGTCGGCGCGACCAAGCCCCACCACCTCCAACAAGCAGTCGATGCCCTGTCCCTGGAACTCAGCGATGAGGAAGCCCAGGAGTTGGAAGCCTCCTACGTCAATCACGGACCGGCGTGGTACTGACGGAACCCACCATGGCCAAACCCCGCGCTCGTAATGGCAATCCTCGCGGCCCGCCTGCCGCGGCGATGAATGGCCGCATGAACTGGGGGGACCTGACAGGTCCTGCCAGGCAGCAGGGATCCGGGCCTAACCTTGGAAATATGGATTCCCGGTCCGAGATCAGCAGCTTTCTCACCTCCCGTCGCGCCAAACTCACTCCCGAGCAGGCTGGCGTGCCGCTCTACAGCGGAGCCCGCCGCGTCCCCGGCCTGCGACGCGAAGAAGTAGCGCACCTCGCCGGCGTCAGCGTGGACTACTACGCCCGGCTCGAACGCGGCAAAATCTCCGGCGCGTCCCGCGAAGTCATCGAAGCAATCGCCCGCGCCCTGCAGCTCGATGAAGACGAACGCGACCACCTCCTGGACCTCGCCCGGCTCACCCAACGCCGTACCCCTCGACGAAAACCCTCCAACCGCACTACCGTCAGGCCAGGCATCCAGAGCGTCCTCGATTCCATTGATGCTCCCGCTTTTGTGCAGAACGCACGCCTGGACCGCCTCGCCTCCAACCGGATCGGCCGGGCACTGTACTCGCTGCCCGAGGACGGATCCCGGGACCGTTTCAACTACGCCCTATATCTCTTTCTGGACTCCAGGGCACCGCGATTCCACCGCGACTTCGATACCGCCAAACACAACGTGGTCGCGCTCCTCCACGCAGCAACGGCCCGGGACCCTCACGACAAAGAATTGATCGAAATCATCGGCACACTCTCGACCCAGAGCGAGGAGTTCCGCTCGCTCTGGGCCTCCCACGACGTCTTCCGCTACCGGTCGGGGGCCAAGATGCTCACGCACTCCGCGGTCGGCGATCTGGAATTCGGCTACGAATCCTTCGAGCTTTCCACCGACCCGGGCCTGGTCATGCTCGTCTACACCGTCGAGCCCGGATCCGCGACGGCCGACGCCATGCGAATCCTCGCCAGCTGGACCGCGCCGACCATCCACGCCCACTGAGCCCTCGGCCCAGCGAAGAAGGGAACCTGGGCAAGCTCCCAAACCGAGTGTTAGAAACCCGAGCCGGTGCTGAGGTCCACGGTGCTGCCGTTCCACCTCAAGCGGAACGATTTCAAGTCGATTGCCTCGAGGGTCTTCACTTTTCTAACGTCGCCCGGCGATCGTGGGCTCGCCGGCCTGCCTGCCGCCGTAGTCGTTGCCGATCTGCCGCGCGGCGTCCTGCAGGAGCGGAACGACCGACTTTTCGATGGCTTCCGCGGGGGCCCGGTGCGTCTGCAGGGACACGTTGATGGCCGCGACGACGTCGTTGCCGCGCCACACGGGCACGGCCACGCCGCGCAGGCCCTCCTCCAGTTCCTGTGACACCATCGACCAACCTTTGGCCCGGGCCGAGTCGATTTCTGCCCGGAGCTGGTCGACGCTTCCGACGGAACGCTCGGTGAAGCGCTGCAGATGGACCGAGTCGAAGTACGCCTGCAGTTCCGGTTCTGATAGCGCCGCCAGGAGGACGCGCCCCATAGACGTCGCCCACGCGGGGAACCGTGTCCCCACGCTTATGGAGACGCTGAGGAGCCGCGGCGAGGGCACGCAGGCGACATAGACCACGTCCGTGCCGTCCAGGATGCACAGCGAGGTTGTTTCGTTGAGCCGCGCCGCCAGGGACTTCAGGTGCGGCTCCGCCACCCTCGGGAGGGTCAGGGTCGCCAGGAACGACTGGCCGATGTCCAGCGAGCGGGGCGTCAGCTCGAAATGCGGGCCGTCGGCGCGGAGGTAGCCCAGATCGGTCAGGGTCAGTAGGAACCGCCGGGCGGAGGCCCGGGTCATGTCCGACTTTGCGGCGACCTGGGAAACGGTCAGCCGCGGAGTGTCCGGGGTAAAGGCGAGCAGGACGTCAAAGGCCTTTTCCACCGACTTCACAAAGTACGCCGGCTGCTCCTCCATGGACTCCCTGTCTCTCCCTGAACCTGCACGTGGACCCGGCAGATACCAAAAGGCTGCAGGCTTGTTTTCCGATCATATAAGGCCCGTGACGGCGACGGCGGCGCTTGCGTCCCGGCGTCGGCTGTGTGTCAGCCCTTCGTCTGAATGGCGGCGAGCGTGCGCTGCAGCAGTGCATCCGCCTGCGGCGCCAGGTCCAGGAGCGGGATCATGGCGGCCGCCTGGGCGCGCAAGTGGTCCCAGCCGTCGGCACAGCACAGCCCCTGTGCCCTCGCAGCAGCAATCGTGCCGGTCACGTGTCCGGCGTAGACGAAGTCGTAGACGAACGCGTCCCCGGCGAGCCGGGCCCCGCCCCAGACCGGAGCGTCGTCGCTTCCTTTTCCAACCGGCGTCGCATTGACGATCAATGACGCCCGGGACGCCTGTTCCTGGGCTTCCGCCCAAGACGCCGTCTCCGCGTCCATGCCCAGGCTTACGGCGAGGGCCAGCAACTGCCGTGCGGCCTCAGGGTCCCGGTCGGAGATCGTGACCCGGGTAGCCAGCCTCTTGAGCGCCACGAGAGCTGCCCGGGCGGCGCCGCCGGCCCCGAGCATGACCGCATGCCGCTGGTGCCGGCCGCCGAGCAGTTCGGCAACGGCCGCAACGTCGGTGTTGTGCGCGGCCAGCCTCTGGCCGTCCCGGATGAGCAAGTTGGAGGCTCCGCTAAGCCGGACCGCTTCGGTCACAGCGTCGGCCGCCTGGGCGGCCCACTGTTTGTGGGGCATGGTGACGTTGGCGGCGACGACGTCGGATTGCAGCAGCCGGGTGCGGACCCCGGACATTTGGACATCGCGCGGCACGTCCCAGGCCTCGTAGCTCCAGCGGCTGCCAAGTTGTTCGAGGACGGGGTTCCACAGCCCGGGCGACATGGCCTGCGAGGCTTCGGAGCCGATGAGGAACAGCCGGGAGGCCGGTGTCTGGTTGTCCATGGTGCCGCCTTTCAAAGTGGTGGAGCCGCAGGGCGAAGCAAAAAGTCGTTGTGAGGCACCTCACGCCGCGGTATGCTATTCCATAATCGCATACCGCACAGCTGCACGGTATGCGCACACACAGAAAATTCCCCCATCTCCAAACCACCGTCTTTCAGTGCGGAAGGACCAGCACCATGACCAAACTCGCAACCAGCCCCACGGTCGTCGAGGAAGAGCGCAAGCTCAAGCGGGCCAAGAAGGCGGCCCTGGCCGCGTTTCTGGGCGGCGCCCTCGAATATTACGACTTCTTCATCTACGCCACCGCGGCATCGCTGATCTTCTCGAAGATCTTCTTCCCGTCCGGCGACCCCACGGCCGCCCTGCTGGCATCCTTCGCGACCTTCGGCGTCGCGTACGTGGCGCGGCCCTTCGGTGCGGTGCTCTTCGGCCACCTCGGCGACAAGATCGGCCGCAAGTCCACGCTGGTGCTGACCCTGGTCATGATGGGAGGGGCTACCTTCCTCATCGGCCTGCTGCCCGACTTCAGCACCGCCGGCTACTGGGCACCGGCCCTGCTGGTGCTGCTGCGCCTCATGCAGGGCCTCTCCGCCGGCGCCGAAACCGCCGGGGCATCCGCACTAACCATGGAAGAGGCCCCCACCGGCCGCCGCGGCTTCTTCGCGAGCTTCGCGATGAGCGGCATCTCCTTCGGCATCGTGCTGGCCTCGCTGGCATTCCTGCCGGTTGCCGCCATGAGCGAAGCTGACCGCCTCGCCTGGGGCTGGCGCATCCCGTTCTGGTCCTCCATTCTCGTCCTGCTCGTCGCGTATCTCGTCCGCCGCACGCTGGAAGAACCAGAGGTCTTTGAGGAAAAACACGACCACGGCGAGCTCGTGAAGCTACCCTTCGCCAAGATGTTCAAGACGCACCCGGCGCAGTTCTTCCAGGTCGCCCTCATGTCGTTCCAGGTGGTCACGAACACCTTCATGCAGTCCTTCGGCCTGGCCTACGCCGTGTCAGTCGGGGTGAGCGCATCGACCATGCTGATGGTCAGCATCCTCGGCAATGTGATCGCCATCGCCACACAGCCGCTCGCGGCCCGCCTCTCGGACCGGTTCGGCCGCCGCATTGTCTTCATTACCGGCGTCGTCGGGTCCGGGCTGATGATCTTCGTGTACTTCTCCGTCATCTCGACCGGAAACATCCCCATGATCTTCCTGGCCAGCACCCTGATAACCGCGGGCACCTACGCAGCATCCAACTCTGTCTACCCGGCCTGGTTCTCCGAGCTGTTCAACGTCAAGGTCCGCTACTCCGGAATGGCGATCGGGCTGCAGATCGGCATCCTCTGCGCCGGCTTCACCCCGCTGCTCGGCACCGCGCTGGTCGGTGGGGACAAGGCCAACTGGGGCCCGGCTGCCTGGATCGTCGCCGCCTCCTCGCTCCTGGCCGTCGCCGGCGCCGCATGGGCCCGCGAAACCAGCAAGACCCCGCTGCGCGAACTCGGCAACCCGGTTCCCTAGGGTTCGTCCTCACACCACCATGGCGGGAGAGCCACTCCTAGGAACCGGCATGTGAAGAAAGACGACACGAACAGAAGAGGACGACGGCGGGGAAGCTCCCGCCGTCGTCCTCTACTTGTTTCGCAGCATTCAGTTGATGCGCTGCCCCGGTTCGGGGAGGCTGGTCGCCTCGTCCGCCGCCAGCGCCGCGGCAAACGCCGTCACGTCGGCAGCCTGGGCACTGTTGTCGAACTCAAGGTGCCGGGCACCAGCCCACTGGCATCCGCGAGCTGGGCGTGAGCGTTCATGTGGCGCCGCTCGCCGCCAAATAGCGTCCCACAGTGCGGCGGCAGGAACCTTGGTCTCCAGACCTAAACCGGACCGCGTAATCTAGGACATTTTCCAAATTTTTGGGGATAACCGCTCGATAGCATGGGGTGTCCGGACAGAGCCGTCCGGGAAGGGTGCCAATGTCAGAAAGAAGCACATGGCCACAGCTACGGTGGACGACATCCTCGCGGATCTCCCTCTGGGTTTCGCCAGCCTCATGCTCCGGCCTGCCCGCACGGACGCCGCGATCGAGCGCTTTCTGATCGTTGACGCCGACGACGAAACCTCCGACGGCGGGGCCGCCTTTGTCCTGCTGATCGGCGTCCGCGGACGCTCCGCCTTGCCGGCCGTCCGGCGCCTGCTGAAGAGCCCTCCCCTGGTCCTGGCCGTCAAGGGCGGCCCGGAGGAACTGGCGGAAGCAGAAGAGCTGCTGCGCGCCGCCGGAACCGGCCTGCTGCTCGTGGACCCGGCCGCGGACTGGGACCGCCTGCTGTCCATTGCCAAGGACCGGATCCAGCCGCCCAGCTACCAGCGCGAAGTGCTGACCCTGCTCGAAGAGGACCTCTTCGCCATCGCCCAGACCACGGCCCGCCTGACCTCCAGCCACGTGGTGATCGAGGATGCCGCCAACAAGGTCCTGGCGTACTCCACGGTCACCAATGCCATCGACGAGCTGCGCAAGGCCTCGATCCTGGCCCGGCGCGGTCCGCGCAAATACGAACTCCTGCTCAAGGACCTCGGCGCCTACCGCGAGCTGCACCGGACACGCCTCCCGGTCCGGGTTCCCGCCCGGCCCCAGGACGGTCTGCGGGAGCGCGTCGCCATCACCTTGTTCGCCGGCAACCGCATCATGGGCTACATCTGGCTCCAGGAAACCGGGGCCGGCTTCGGCGACGAGGTCGACCGCGTGCTCACCGGCTCCGCCGCGCGGGCCTCCGCCGAGCTCATCCGCTACCGCAACCAGCAGTCCGTACACATGCGCGAGGACCGGATCGCGCGCCTCCTTTCGGGGCCGGCGGAAGCTGCGGCGAGCGCACACAGCGAAAAGATCCCGGCGGATCGTCCCTCGGCCCTGATCCTGCTCGGCCTGTCAGCGTCTGAAGCTCAGGAGGACGACGCCGCGCTGAAACACGGAGAGCTGGCCAACCTCGCCTCGATCCACGCGGCCGCCTACAAACCGTCAGCCATCGTGGGACAGTTTCACGGCGACACGGCCGTTGTAATTCCCGGGCTCCAGTCCGCCAACGCCGACGCCGGGCTACGGAGCCTGGCCGAGGCAATAGTCAAGGACGCCGCCAAGCACCTCGGCATCAGTCCCTTTGCCGCCGTCGGACCCGTCGTCCCCGATCTGCTCTCGATTCATTCCGCGACCGGAATAACCGAAGCCCTGCTGGGGTGCATGCGCCGGTCCGGCGAAGCCCCGGTGGCCACCGTGGACGACTTCGAGGCAGAGATCCTCTTCCACGACGCAGTGGAGAACTTCACGACGTCGTCCTTCCGGCACCGCAGTCTCTGGGTTCTCCTTCGCGATGATGCGGAACTGGCCGAAACCCTGCGTGCATTCTTCGACGCGTCCCTGGACGTGGCCGAGTGCGCGAAGCGGATGCAGCTGCATAAGAACACCGTCTATTACCGGATCAACAAGGTCAGCCGGGTTACCGGGCTGACCTTCAGCAATCCCCGCGATTCATTGGTCGCCCTGCTTCATGTTCAGGAGTGGGCCGGCACGCAGAAGGAGCACCTGGGCAGGAAATGATGACAGCACTTGATTCGCCGCCGCTTGGCCTGGTCCTGGAAGACCTTGTCCGCAGCCACCGGCCCCGGACGGAAGCGGGGTCAGTTCCCGCCAATATTCCCCACCTGCAGGTCCCGCCGTTCGACCGGTTCGGCATCGCGGTTGCCACGACGTCCGGGGAAGTCTTCAGTTCCGGCGACGCCGATCTTCCGTTCTCGATCCAGAGCATCTCCAAAGTCTTCACCCTGGCGATGGCGCTCAGCGCAGACGACTCCGGCGCGTTGTGGTCCAGGGTCCTTCGCGAGCCGTCCGGGACGTCCTTCAACTCCCTGGTCCAGCTTGAAGTCGAGCACGGGATCCCGCGGAACCCCTTCATCAATTCGGGCGCACTGGTGGTCACCGACCACCTGATGGAAAGATCGCCCGACGCCGCCGCTCAGGTACTGCGCTTCCTCACCGATCAGGTGGGTCACCAGAATGGAAGACAGGGGCCCTTCATCGACGAGGTGGCCGCAAGGAGTGAGCTCTCCAGCAGCAGCCGGAACCTGGCCCTCGCCCACTTCCTGAAGGAATTCGACAACCTGCGGCGGCCCGCACAGGCCGTGGTGGAGAACTACGTCAGGCAGTGCTCAATCATGATGACCTGCGTGGAGGTCGCCAAGGCGGGCCTGTTCCTCGCGCAGGATGGCCGCGGGGCGCACGGCGCGGTGGTCTCCCGGAGCGAGGCCAAGCGCATCGGCTCCATCATGTTGACCTGCGGAATGTATGACGCAGCCGGCGAGTTCGCCTACCGCGTCGGACTTCCGGGGAAAAGCGGTGTGGGCGGCGGCATCCTGGTGATCGTCCCCGGCGAGTGCGCCATCTGTGTCTGGAGCCCGCGGCTGGATTCCAAAGGAAATTCCCTGGCGGGCACGGCGGCTCTCGCCGACCTGTCGGACCGGACCGGGTGGTCGATCTTCTGATCTGACGCCTGGCTGTCCCCATAATCTCTCTCCACACCCCATTTAGATCTCTGACAGATCGAAAGGAACACCCATGCCCAACAACCCCAATGACGAGGTTGGTTTGTACCAGGCCGACGGTGGCCACGCCCACGCTTCGGATGCCCTGATCCATGCGGAGGACTCCGGCTATCACAAGAGCCTGAAGCCCCGGCAGATCCAGATGATCGCAATCGGCGGGGCCATCGGAACCGGCCTGTTCCTGGGCGCCGGCGGCCGGCTCAACGCGGCCGGCCCGTCGCTGGTCATCGCCTACGCCGTCTGCGGCTTCTTCGCGTTCCTGATCCTGCGCGCCCTGGGAGAACTGGTGCTGCACCGGCCCTCATCAGGATCGTTCGTATCCTACGCCCGCGAATTCTACGGAGAGAAAGCCGCGTTCATCTCCGGCTGGTTCTATTGGATCAACTGGGCCACCACCACAATCGTGGACATCACCGCCGCGGCCCTCTACATGAACTTCTTCGGCAAATACATCCCCTGGATGGGGGCCGTACCGCAGTGGGCGTGGGCGCTGATCGCCCTCATCGTGGTCCTCTGCCTGAACCTCGCTTCGGTCAAGGTGTTCGGCGAACTCGAGTTCTGGTTCGCCCTGATCAAGGTCGCAGCCCTCGTCGCGTTCCTGCTGGTCGGCACCTACTTCGTCATGTTCGGCACCCCCGTGGAAGGCCAGGAAGTCGGCTTCAGCCTCATCACCGACAACGGCGGCATCTTCCCCAACGGCCTGCTGCCCATGATCATCCTCATGCAGGGCGTGCTGTTCGCCTACGCCTCGATCGAACTGATCGGCACCGCCGCCGGCGAAACCGAAAACCCCGAGAGGATCATGCCCAAGGCCATCAACTCCGTGGTCTTCCGCATCGCCGTCTTCTACGTCGGCTCCGTCATCCTGCTCGCCCTGCTGCTGCCCTACACCTCGTACGAAAAAGGCGTCAGCCCGTTTGTGACGTTTTTCGGATCCATCGGCATCCAGGGCGTGGACGTCATCATGAACCTCGTGGTCCTCACGGCCGCTCTGTCCTCGCTGAACGCCGGCCTGTACTCCACCGGCCGCATCCTGCGCTCCATGTCGGTGGCCGGATCGGCCCCGAAGTTCGCCCAGCGGATGAACAAGGCCGGCGTCCCCTACGGCGGCATCGCCATCACCGCCGGAGTCTCCCTCCTCGGGGTCCCGCTGAACTACCTCGTCCCCGGCCAGGCGTTTGAGATCGTCCTGAACGTCGCCTCCGTAGGCATCGTCGTCACCTGGGCGACCATCGTGCTCTGCCAGATCCAGCTCAAACGGTGGGCAGACAAAGGCTGGCTCGAGCGCCCCTCTTTCCGGATGTTCGGCGCCCCCTACACCGGGTACCTCTCCCTGGTGTTCCTGCTCGGCGTGCTCGTCATGGTCTTCATCGACTCCCCGCTCACGCTGCTGGTGACCCTGGTGGCCTGCGGGCTGATGGTAGGCGGCTGGTACGCCTGCCGGAAACAGATCCACAACATCGCCGAAACCCGCGACGGTTTCACGGGCGCCGCGCCCGTGCTGGCCAACCGGACTCCAATCCACTAATCGGACCTCGCTCATCGAACATTCGGGCGACGGCCCGTCCCCCAACCCGACCTACAACCTGAGAGCCTCCATGAAGCCACAAAACCCGCTGAGTCACGGCCGCCCGGGCACTCTGCAGGAGCGCCACCCGTCAGCCGCAAACGAAGGCAACCCGCCGGCGTCGAACGACAGTTGCGAAGACGGCTGCTTCTTCTGTACCGGACCGGAAACCGACTAGGCAGCACCAACGGGTCCGCCGAATTCGGTGAACCCAACCCAGCCCAACCCAAGAAGACAAGTAGTGATGAAAACGGAGTCTGCATCCACCATGACCGCAACCGATACGCACCCAGTTGAAGACGACACCATCAATCCCCTAGAGACTGTCCCGGCCGCTATCCCGGGCAGCCTCAACAGCAGCAGGACACTCAAGTCCGCGGGCCACGTGATTGTTGATTCGCTCGTGGCACACGGAGTGGAACGCACCTTCGTTGTGCCGGGGGAAAGTTTCCTGGACGTCCTCGACGGGCTGCACGGCTCTGATATCGAGACCGTGGTCTGCCGGCACGAGGGCGGCGCCGCCTACATGGCCGAGGCCGACGGCAAGATGAACCAGCGTCCCGGCGTCGCCATGGTCACCCGCGGACCCGGAGCCGCAAACGCCCACGTGGGCCTGCACACCGCCTGGCAGGACTCCACCCCGATGCTGCTCTTTGTGGGGCTGATTCCGTTCGCGCACCGGGACCGCGAGGCGTTCCAGGAGTTCGACATCAAGGCGTGGTTCGACACCGGAGCCAAACGCGTGATGGTCCTCGACCACCCCGAGCGGGCCTCCGAGATTGTCGCGGAGGCAATGTTCGCGGCCATGAGCGGCCGTCCCGGGCCCGTGGTGGTGGGCCTGCCGGAGGACATCATCCGGGCCCAGATTGATCCTGCCCTGCACCCGCCCATCCCGGTGGCCGCGGGCGGGATGAGCAGCTCGGATGCCGGCGCCCTCGCCGAGGCCCTGGCGCAGTCCAAGAAGCCGCTCTTTGTCACCGGCGGGAACGACTGGACCCAGGAAGCGGCCGGGGAGCTCACCCGCTGGCTCGAAAAGCACCACATCCCGGCCGCGGCGGAATGGCGCACGCAGGGGACCGTCTCCTTCGACTCCCCCAGTTACGTGGGACCGATCGGCTACGGCCGGCCCCGCCCCACCTACGACCTCCTGGAGGAAACCGACCTGCTCGTCTTCGTCGGGACGGTCCCGGGAGACGTGATCACCGACGGCTTTGTCTGCCGGCAGGACTGGAACAAGAAGAACTTCCTGGTCACCATCGATCCCTCGTTGCGCGGCCGCTCCGGCCCGGTCTCGCGGCAGATCCTGGCCAAACCGGAGGCCTTCGTCCGGGATCTGGCGACCATCGCCCTCCCGGTCAAGGAGGAGTGGAAGGCGTGGACGGCCCGGATGCGCGCCGAGCAGCGGTCCTTTGCCAGCCTGCCGCCGTCGGCCCCCGGCGACGGGCCCGCGAAGATGGACACCCTCATGGCGAACCTCGTGCCGCTGCTGCCGGAGGACGCCATGGTGACGTTCGGGGCGGGAGAGCACACCAACTGGGCGCACCGGTACTTCCCCACCCGGCGCTACGCCTCGATGATCAGCGCCCGGAACGGTTCCATGGGGTACTCGGTGCCCTCGGCCATCGCCGCCTCACTGGCCAGTCCGGACCGCCGGGTGGTCACCATCGCCGGCGACGGGGAATTCCTGATGAACGGCCAGGAGCTCGCCACGGCCGCGCAGTACGGAGCCACGCCGCTGATCATCGTGATGGACAACCAGGAGTACGGCACCATCCGCACCCACCAGGAACGCCACTACCCGTCCCGGGTGTCGGGCACACAGCTGAAGAACCCCGACTTCGGCATGATGGCCCGGGCGTTCGGCGGTTTCGGCATCACGGTCACCGAGGACCGGGACGTGCCGGCCGCCCTCGAGGCTGCGTTGGCCGCCATCGACCGGGACGGGGTGTTCGCCCTGGTCCACCTCGTCGTCGAACAGCGGGTGAAAGCCTACTAAGACGAACGACGCCGGCGTGGGCCTCCCGCCCTACTAGGTTGCGCTATCAGTTTTGGTCGTCATTTGGCTCTCATAACCGCCAGAACTGATAGCGCAACGGGTGGGTGGTGGGTTGGCGGGGTGCCTAGACGGCGGACCAGCCGCCGTCGGACGCGAGGACCGCACCGTTGACGTTGGTACCGTCGTCGCTGAGCAGGAAGGTGATCGAGGCCGCCAACTGGGCCGCGGTGGCCGGTGCCGGGATATTCGCGCCCATGAGCGGCTGCAGGCGCGCGGCGCCGAGCTCGGAGCCCCATGGGGCCTCGATGTTCGTGATGGTCGCGCCGGGGGCCACGGCGTTGAACCGCAGGCCCTTCGGCCCGTACATCACGGCAGAGTTCTTGGTCAGGCCGATGACGGCGTGCTTGGAGGCTGTGTAGGTGGCGCCGGCGGCGGACCCGCGCAGGCCTGCCTCGGAGGCGATGTTGACCACGGAACCGGTGCCGGCCTCGAGCATGAGCGGCACGACGGCGCGCGTCAGGCGCATGAGGGCCGTGACGTTGATCCGGAAGACCCGTTCCCACGTTTCGTCGTCCACCTCGTGGATCGGCGTGAAGTTGTCCATGATCCCCGCGACGTTGGCCAGCGCGTCCACGCGCCCGCCGGACGCGGCCAGGATGGCGGCGATGGTTTCCTCGGTGGAGACGTCGCCGGGCACGGGCACCAGGTCCAGGCCGGCGTTCTCCTGCACCAGGGCGTCCAGGCGTTCCTTGCTGATGTCGGCGGCGATCACCCGGCCGCCTTCCTTGGCGACGCGGAGGGCCGTGGCCTGCCCGATGCCCGATCCCGCGCCCGTGACGATGACGGTCTTGCCCGCAAAGCGGCCCGCGGTGACGGCTTCCTGCCATGAAGCTTCGTTGCCCATGATGTCCTTTCCAGACGTTGACGAGGCTGACAGCCCCACCTTATGACACTCTGTGTCATTATGTAAGGGTGACTTCTGGCCAGCTTTCCGAGGACCCCACGCCTGCCCCCACGCCTGCCGCCGCGCGCGCCACCGGGCGGCCCGCGACGATCGATCCGGACGCCGTCGCCCGAATCGCTTTGCGCCTTTTCGCCGAACGGGGCTACGAGCACACGTCCATGGAAGACATTGCGGGAGCGGCCGGGATCGGACGCAAGAGCCTCTACCGCTACTTCGCCAGCAAGGCAGACCTCGTCTGGGGCGGCATCGAACCGGTCGCGGAGGCCGCCGGGCGGGCACTGGACGGGGAACAGGACAGGGCGGACGACGGCGGCGCTCGCCGGACGGGGGCGGGTGCGGCGCAAATCCGGGCGGGGCTGACCGCGGCAGCTATCGCCGGGGCCGCGGCACTTCCGGACCTCGCGCTCACCCGCGGACGCCTGCGGCTGATCGCCGAACATCCGGAACTGGCCAGCCGGAGCTACGCCGCCCTGGCGCCCCAGCGCGAGCGGGGCCGCCGGTATTTGACCGCCCTCGGCGTCCGCGACGACGTGGCCGGCTACCTGTGCGCGGCCTACCTTGGGGCAACCTTCGAGGCCTGGATGCGATGGGCCGCCGGCAGCGACCCCGATCCCGCGCCGTACCTGCTGGCCGCCATGGACGTTCTGCACATGCCGGACACGTAAGGGGAGGCCTACTCGCCGGTCTGCCCGTCCACGGCTTCGCGGAGGAGGTCGGCATGGCCGTTATGCCGGGCATACTCCTCGATCATGTGGCACAGGATCCAGCGCAGGCTCGGCGCCGAACCGTCGGGCCACGGGCGCCGGGCCAACTGATCCAGGCCGCCGCCGGCCAACGCCTCTGCGACGCGGACCCGGGACCGGTCGACGGAGTCCTGCCACAGCGAGCGCAGCTGGTCCGGGGTGTCCCCGGCGGCGGAATGCCACTCCCAGTCAGGGTCGGCCTTCCAATCCACGGTGTCGAACGGCGCCTCCCGGTCCCGCGCGTGCAGGGAGCGGGAGAACCATTCGCTCTCCACATAGGCCATGTGCTTCAGCAGCCCGCCCAGCGTCATTGACGAGGCGGCGGTGGTCGCCCCGAGGCCGGCGGCGTCCAGTCCGGCGCACTTCCACGCCAGGGTGGCCCGCTGGTAGTCCAGGAAACCAAGGAGGGTCGAGGTTTCATCGGCGGCAAGGGGAGGCTCCGGGCGGCCCTGATCGTCCACAATCGTCATGCGCGAGAGTCTAGCGGCGCACCCAGCCTCGAACTCGCTGGAAACTCGCTGATACGCCGGAAAGTATGGCGGGCCGGCACCACTCAGGCTAACTCGGCGACGGCGAACGCACCCGCCGTCAGCTACTTCACCGGATCGAGACCTGAAACTGCCTTCCGACCGGACGGCCGCGGCGTCCGCTTTGTGCGTTGCGCGCGGCGACGGATGACGTATTCGGCCACCACAACGTTGATTACCCAGGCCGATCCCAGGAGTGCTGCCCGGGTCGGCTCGTCGGGCGGGCCCACCAGCAGTATCCACGGCAGGCCCGTCAGCGCCTGCGTTCCAGCGGCGACGCCGATCGCGTAGCCGCGCGTCATCCACGCACCGTGCCGCACGAAGTCCCGGCGCACAATCGCGGCGATTCCCAGGACGATGCTCGCCGCCATGGCCGAGCCGAAGAAGAGCCGGAGGACGAAGAGGGCAGGGCCGTCGCCCGGCGGCAGCGGATAGAAGAGCGTCATCCACAGGCCGGACAGGGCCGCCAGCAGGCCGGCCGGAGCGAGGACACGGCCGGCGACGCGGTGCCAGCCGCGGCGGCCGCGCAGCGAGGGGAGGAACTGGAACGCCCCGAGCAGGCTGTAGGTGGTGACGCTGACAATGTGCGTCACCACGGGCACGGGCGAGGCGAAGAACCGGGCGTTCTGCGGCGTGACGGCGGCGCCGCCGGTCAGTTCCGTCAGCCGCACCGCCCCCGCGATCACGGGGATGAGGCTGAGCAGGATCAATCCGGCGGCCACGGGCCACTGCGGGCGACGGCGGACGCGGGGCACGGGGGCGCTGCTGGCGTGTGTTGTCACGGTGTGGTCCTTGGCTGGGATGACTGCCGGCTCGTGGTGTACGGCGTACACCTGATGCGGCCAACGTTAGGTGTACGGCGTACACTTGTCAATAGGGAACCGTTAGGGAAAGGTGGCCGGATGACCCAGCAAGCGCAGCGCACGCGCCGGATCCCGCTGAGCCGGGACCGCGTGCTGACGGCCGCCGTCGCACTGGCCGATGAGGTGGGGATCGAGGCGCTGAGCATGCGCCGGCTGGCCCAGGAGCTCGGGGTCGTGCCGATGGCGCTCTACAAGCACGTGGCCAACAAGGAGGAACTCCTCGACGGCATGGTGGACGCCCTCGTCGGCGAGATCGACCCTCCCGTCCGCGCTGCCGGCTGGAAAGACGCCGTGCGGCTGCGGGTGCTCTCGGCCCGGACGGCACTCCTGCGCCACCCGTGGGCCCGGCAGGTCCTGGAGTCCCGGACCAACAAGACGCCGGCGGTCCTTGGCTACATGGATTCCTTCATCGGCATGTTCCTGGCCGGAGGCTTCTCCGTCGATCTCACCCACCACGTCATGCACGCCCTGGGCAGCCGGATGTGGGGGTTCACCCAGGAGCTGTTCGACGACTCCGCCGGCGGGACGGCGCAGACACCGGCCGATCTTCCGCCGGAGGCGCAGGCCGTCATGTTCCGGGAGATGGCCGAGCGGTATCCGAACATCCTGAAGGTCGCCACCGCGTCCGCACACGAGGACTCCGTGGTGGGCCAGGGCTGCGACGACCAGTTCGAGTTCGAGTTCGCGCTCGATCTCCTGCTGGAGGGCTTTGAGCGTCTGCACCGGCAGCACTGGAGCTCGATGCCGAAGAGGACCCCGGCCCCGGAAGAGACGGCGGACACGACCTCCGCGCCGGCAAAGCAGTAACTGTCCGCAAGCAGTAACCGCCGGCAAAGCACTGGCCGCGCCTACTCCTCCAGGAACCGCAGCAGGTACGGAACGATGGTCCGCATGGCCGTCAGGTCGCCGCCGCTCGCGGACAGTTCGCCGAGGTAGTCGCCATGGCCGCCCGGCACGATCATCAGGCGCGCCCCGGGAATGACACGTGACATCCGCACGGCGTGTTCTGGGCTCATGACGTCGCGGTCGGCGCCCAGGACCAGGGTACGGGCCGTGATGCGGCGCAGGTCATCGTCCGGCCAGCCGGGGAAGGTCAGGATGCGCTGGCGGTCCAGGTCGAACAGCCGCTCGAGGTGTCCGGGCTCCGGATTGAGCCGGCGGTCCGCGTCCTTCAGCACCTCCGGCATCTCGGCAAGGGTTCCCTTCGCCATTCCGTCCCAGAAATCGTCGCTTACCGCGTCCCGGCTGACGAAGGTGGAGGCGGCAATCAGGCACCGCACGGAGGCCGGATACCTCATGGCCAGGGCAAGGGCCGTGTGACCGCCGGCGCTGAAGCCGAGCACATCCACGGAGTCCACGTTGAGCTCGTCCAGCACGGCTTTGACGTCGTCGGCGGAGTTTTCGGCGGTGAGCGGACGGTCTGTCGCCGCGGTCCGGCCGTGGCCTTCCTCATCGACGGCGATCACCTGCAGGCTCTCGGCCAGCAGCGCCGGGATAAGGCCCGCGAAGCTGGTCTCGATAGTGGAGCCCCCGCCGGGAATCAGCAGCAGCGGGGGCTCGCCGGCCCGCCGGTGGCCGTGGACCTCGTAGTACATGCGGAGGTCCCCGTTGGCCGCGTAACCATGGGTGAAAGTCACAGGGCATCCTAACGCCGCGGGCCCCTGGCTGAACAGGGCTTTGCGGACGACGGCGGGAAGTTCCCGCCGTCGTCCGCTCGCGTGACAACTCAGGCGTTGACAGATTCGGCGAGGATCGCGTCGACCTGGCCCAGCGCCTGGTTCATGCCCTCTTCCATGCCCATGGCGACAATCTGTTCCATCTGCTCTTCCGCGTCGAAGGTGGACAGAACGGTCATCCGGGTGCGGCCGCCGATCGGCTCCAGCGTCACAATGCCGTGAATGGTGCCCATGTCGGCCACGGGATCGCCGTTGTCGTCCGCGAAGCCGTCATCGAACTCGAGGCGGTGCGGAGCGTCGATGGTGACGAACCGCCACCAGCCGCGGGCCTTCTCCCCCTCGGGTCCCGTCATGTAGTAGCTGGCCTCGCCGCCGGGGACAAAGTCGTGCTTCTCGAAGGTGGCCGGCCAGGTGGGCGGGCCCCACCAGCGTTCGAGCTGGCGCGGGTCTTCCCAGATCTGCCAGACACGCTCCACGCCGGCGTCGAACTCGGCGACCACGGTGAGGCTCAGCGCCTCAAGATTTTTTACTGAACTGATGACCGTCATGATGAACCGTTCCTATCCTTCAGTTTGCTGGTTTGTGCCTTACTGGTTCGTGTCTTGCTCGTTTGTGTTGCCTGATTCCGGGGCGGCCGTTTCGGCGAGCAGGTCTGCGATCCGCTCCGCCCGCTGCCGCCAGATGACCTCGTACTCGTCGAGCAGCCGGCGGGCCCTTTGCAGTCCGTCGTGGTTGGCCCGCACAATCTGCTCCCTTCCCCGCTTCTCCTTCGAGACAAGCGAAGCGCGTTCCAGCACCGCAACGTGCTTCTGGACGGCCGCGAAACTCATGGCGTAGAGGGCCGCGAGTCCGGAGACCGAGTACTCCCCCACCGTCACCCGGCGCACGATATCCCTGCGGGTCGTATCGGCGAACGCCTGGAACAGACGGTCAAGTTCTTCGTCGCTGAGCGGTCCCTCGAGCTGATGCCTACGCTGATCTACAACCATTTGGTTGTAGAATAGTCCGGCGTTCCAGGGGTGTCAATGGGTCCGAAACTGTCCGGTAAGGCCCCCCGGTGCCGGGCGGCATGGGGCCGGTGTACGGGACGGGCGGCGAGCGTAGAGTGAGCCCATGAAGCGTGTGGTGATCGACCGCTTCGGCGGCCCCGAGGTCCTGCAGGTGGCGGAGGTCGACGATCCCCGGCCCGGCCCGGGCGAAGTCCGGGTCAGGGTCCTGGCGTCGGGTGTCTCGTTCACCGACGCGCAACTGCGCGCCGGCACCTATCTGGGCGGGCCGAAGCCGCCGTTCACCCCCGGCTACGAGCTCGTCGGCATCGTCGATGAGCTGGGTCCCGGCTGCTCGCGGGTGCGCGTGGGCGACCGGGTCGGCGTGCTGACGGTGTGGGGCGCCAACGCCGAGCTCGTCTGCGTGCCCGAGGTGTACGCCGTCGCGGTGCCCGAGGACCTCGACCCGGCCGAGGTCGTGAGCCTCGTCTTCCCCTATATGACCGCCTACCAGCTGCTGCACCGGACGGCCCAGGCGAAGCCCGGGGAGAGCGTTCTGGTTCACGGCGCGGCCGGCAGGGTTGGCACCGCTATCCTCGAGCTCGGAGCACTGGCCGGCCTTCGCCTCTACGGGACCGCCGCCGGCCGGGACCGCGCCGCAGTGGAGCGGCTGGGCGCCGTCGCGATCGACTATCAGAACGAGGATTTCCTGGCCCGTGTCCGCGGGCTCACCGGCGACGGCGTGGACATCGCCCTCGACGGGATCGGCGGCCCGTTGTCGCTGCGCTCCTTCCGCGCCCTGCGTCCCGGCGGACGGCTCGTTGTGTTCGGCCGCTACGCCACCATCGCGCAGGGGCGCAAGAACTGGCCCGGGGTGATCGCCTGGTACGCGGCAACCGGGAGCGTCGCCCTCTGGGGCTGGCTGTCATCCCGCCGAAAGGTGCTGTCCTACCGGATCCAGAAGTTGCGCATCCACCACCAGGACTGGTTCCAGGCGGATTTCCTCGTGCTGCTCGAAATGCTCCGCCGCGGCGAGATTCACCCGGTGGTGGCCGAGCGGCTGCCGCTTTCCGAGGCTCGTCGAGCCCATGAGCTGCTGGGGAGCACGGCGTCGAAGGGGAAGATCGTGCTTCTGCCCTGAGCCTGCACGGTCCCCGGAGCTCCCCGGAGCCGCTCCGGCCGGGCTTAGCCCAGGAAGGTGCGGTGGATGTCGCTGCCGTAGCGGCGGATGATGTCCCGCTTGGCGGCGCGGAAGGCCTCGAGATTTCCCGCATGGCCGTGTTGGGTCACGCGGCGCCTGGCGAGCTCGTCGGAGATGACGTCCAGGAAGAGTTCGGCGAGCAACAGCCGGGCGGAATCCCGGAAGCGGCCGCGGCCGTCGACATACAACTGGACCGTCGGGGCGCCGGTGTTGATGATGACCTTGCGCTCCGCGGCACTGTAGACGGCGCGGTCCGCGCTGTTGTGCAGATTGCGGAAGTCGTAGCCGGTGAAGAGGTCGACGCCGTGGTCCCGGCTCGGGCGGTGGACCTCGCGGTGCGCCGTCGATTGCTGTGGCGCGGCATTGGTGGCGATGGCATGGTGCGGCGGCTGGTCGGCGCTGCGGTGGGAGGCGTGCTCGGCGATGACGATTTCACAGAGTGCCCAGTAGTCGCCGGCCCGGACGGTGATCTCGCCACGGTCGCCGTCCCGGTCCCCCGTCATGGTCCACTCGATCCGCCGGGCGTCTCCGAGCGCGCTGACCGGTACCGGGACAGGGGCGGGGTCGATTCGCAGGGAGCCGGGCAGCCCGAGCTCAAAGGTGAGCGTCCCGCCGTCGGGCAGCTGGGCCGGATCCAGCAACAGCGCGACATGGAACGGATGCCCCGGCGGACGGTAATAGAAGGGCGTGGTGAACCGCAGGGCCGCGGGCGGTGCCACCGCCGACGGCGAGCCGTCCCCGTTCCAGAGCGGCGGTGCCGTCTCCAGCCCCAGATCGACGACGGCCGCCTCGCTCATATGCTGCAGCAGGTGCTCGATCATCTCAGCGGTCCGCCCGGACGTGGTGGCACGCTCCAGGTGCGTGAGTTTTTCCTTCTCGGCCTGCACGGCGTCGGCGATCATCCTGCTGACGGCGCGCGAGAAGGCGGCGACGAAGGGGTCCTTGAGGTTCAGGCCCTCCCGCTCGTCGCTGATAATCGCCTTCCCCCTGCCCAGCATCTCGGTCAGCGCCGGGCACCGCACCGTGCCGAAGAGGTATTCCGTCCCCACCTGGTTCTCGAACTCGAACAGCTGGCAGTCGAGCACGGCCATGCCGGATTCGACCACCAGGCCGCTGGTGCGTTCGTCGCCCTTGAGCGTCAGCTCCACGTCCCGGGCCCGCTTGAGCGTGACGGTGAAGGGATACTCCCCTCCGTCGAGGCTGAAGCTGCCGGGCCGGTCCGGGCCGAGGAGCACGGTGGCCGGCGGCTCCCGGAACCGGATGCTCTCGCTGCCGTGGTCCTCGGCGCCGGGGTGTCCGTGCACCAGCTCCACGTCCCGCCGGTCCAGCACGTCCCGCAGGTAGATATTGTCCGAGAGCGACTGCAGCAAGGTGGCGTGCTGGGTGATGGTGACGTGGGGATTGTCGACGACGATCGTCACCCGGGTGCCGTTCCCTGCGGCATTTCCGGTGCCGGGCAAGGCGGCCGCTTCGCTGGGAGGTCCGTCGGAGATCCCCAGCCGGGCGTAGTCGGCGGGGAAGGCGCGGCGGTCCGCGCCGTCGTCGTCGTAAAGGTAGCCGCCGTTCTCGCCGCGGAAGACGTCGATGCGGGTGAAGCGGCCGTCCTGGATGGTCTCGATCCAGCCGTGGCCCAGGCCGAAGATGGCCTGTTTGAGCCCGCGGCCGAAGTATCCGCGGCCGGTGCCCTCGCCGCGGGAGAGCGGGCTGTGCGCGCCGCCGTAGCTGAGGATGCGCCCGGCCTGCTCGAAGGACATGCCCTCCGCCTGGTCGCTGACCATGAGCACGGCCCCGGCGTGGTGGCGCTCGTAGCCGACGCGGATCCGGCCGGTCACGGAAGCGCCGGCCTTTTCGAGCCGGGCGTAGCTGTCGTCGCTGTTGGTGATCAGTTCCACCAGCGCCTTCTCCACCGAGGCGAAGCGCCGGGAGTCGATCCCGATTATCCGCTGGTCCACCTGGATTTCGGCAACCGTCATGCTGCTTACCTCGCTCACAACTGAAGCTGTTGCTGCGCTCTCGGCACCGGACGGGGCCGATACGTGGAGCGTAGCAGTTTGGGCTTTTATGGCACGAGCGTGCGGGATCAGGGTCGTGGCGTGGACGGCTCCGCATCGACTGCTCCAGTACTGCCGTTATGAGGGCTCAAAAGGGCCGTTGTGGAGCAATCGATGGCGCCTGGGCCTTGGGACGGAGGATAGTTTTAGGGCATGACGGCAAGCTACAGGTACGACGTCGAGATCCTCCATCTGCTGGTCTCGCCGGTGCACGCGTACTTCGGCCGCGCCCGCGACGGCGCGGCGGAGGTCCCCGCCACGGACGCGGACCGGGTGGAGCTGGTGGCCGGCAAGGGCATCGTCGGCGACCGGTTCTTCGGCAAGGCCGCGCACATGGACGCCGCGGTCACCCTCCTCGCGGTCGAGGCCCTCGAGGCGATGGCGTCGGAGCTGGGAGCCGGGCCCTTTGACCCGCTCCTGACCCGGCGCAACGTGGTGGTCCGGGGCGCCCACTTGGCTCCCCTGCTGGGCCAGGAGTTCGCGCTCGAATCGGGCGGGGACGTGGTCCGGCTCCGGGCCGGACGGCCTGCCCACCCCTGTGCCTGGATGGACCGTATGCTCGCACCGGGGGCGCACGCGGCCATGCGCGGGCGGGGCGGCGTGCGCTGCCAGCCGCTCTCGGACGGCTTGCTGAACCGCGGGCCGGCCGTGCTGATCAGCCCCGTGGAGCTGGACCCCGGGAAAGCCGGGCACGCCTCCGTCCTCCGGCCGACGCGGCTGCCATAGCCGTCACCCCGGCGTCACCGACGACGGCGGGAGCCTCCCGCCGTCCGTCGTCCTCCGGGGTCTTTACTGCGGTGTGCGGCGACGCTACGGCCGGGCTTCGGCGGCGGTCGCGGCTGCCGGAGACAAGTCCTGGTCGAGCCCTTTGATCCGCCGGTACGCGACCCGCACGAACCGCACGCCGTTGGAGGCGATGCTGACCACCCCGAAGAAGGCGAAGCCGAACACCGGGTCCCCCGCCTCGGCGATGCTCAGCACGGCGATTCCGGCCAGGAAGTAGATGCTGCCTTCCAGGGTGTTCACGCCCAGGGCGAGCAGGCTCAGGCCGCGGGTCGACGCGCTGGCCAGACCCTCGTACGCCGCCGGGATGGCGTAGAAGAGCGTCGATACGCCCAGCATGAGGCCGAGGGCGTCCTGCACGGGCATGAAGAACCGGGCTCCGAACGTGGCGAGGGCTAGGACCACCGCCGAGCCGGCCCCGGCCAGGACAATGTCGCGCCGCTTCCGGACCCCTGTCCTGGCCACTTCCCGGCACAGGAAGGCGTGGATCACGATCCACAGGGTGTTGGCGGCCAGCACCCACCAGCTCTGGACGAGCACCGCCAGGGCCAGCCACCCCAGCCCGGTGCCGGCGAGCACGCCCAGGCTCAGGCCGCTGACGCCGTCGCTGGTCCCGGTGCGCTGCACCCGCATGAGCGCGGGAAGTGACCGGATGAGCTCGACGGCGATCAGGACCAGCCCGGCGAGCGCGGCGGACATTTCGGCGGACAACTGACTCCTTCAGGTTCCTGCGGCCAGTGCGCAGTTGAAGCCAACCCTAGCCGAGCCGTGACGGGCACGGCCCGGCGGCTGAAGGCAGTGGCCCCAGGGATCCTGCGCTTCAAACGGGGGTCTGGGCCGAGTGATCATTCCCCGGCGATGGCCTGGGAACAGGGGCCGTCCGTTACCGGGTGGCACGCCTGGCCAAGGACTTCGACCTCGATCTGGACGACCCGCAGAAGCGGCTCTGGCTCTGGCTGCGCCTGACAACCATGGATCTCATTCCCAGGGCAACACCGCCGGAGTAGGAGCAGAGAGCAGCTCGCCCGCCACGAGGCGGAGTTGCCAGCCCTTAGCCCGGCTGGGCGGTTTCCCCAAGGTCGCGGGCATCCTCTGCTTTCCGCTCGCGCAGCCAGGGAATGAGGCCCCCCGCGAGGAGCATCTGAACCTGACGTGTCGAAAGACTATGCCGGACCGCGTAGGCCTCATCGCGGGTCTCGTTGTGCAGGAGGATCTCCGTGCCTGTCACGAGCGCGTCCCGCAGGCCCGTCAGCAGTAACACATCGCCTTGCTGGATACGGTCGTGATCGGCGGGATGAGTGAACTCGAGTGCCAGGACACCGAAATTGGCGAGGTTCTGCCAGTGGATCCGCGCGAACGAGACAGCCACCACCACGCGCAGCCCGAGGAAGCGGGGGGTGATGGCGGCGTGTTCCCGCGAGGATCCCTGCCCGTAGTTGGCGCCGGCGATGACGATGTGGCCGGTCGTGTCACGGGTTTCCGCGGCGCGCGCAGGATAGGTTTCGTCGATCTGGCCGAAGGTGAATTCGGCGAGCTTTGGGATGTTGCTGCGATAGGGCAGAACGCGCGCACCGGCCGGCAGGATCTCATCCGTGGAGACGTCGTCACCGAGGACCAGCGCGACAGGTGCCTCGATGCGGTCGGCCAGAGGACCGAAGACCGGAAGCGAGGAGATGTTTTCACCCTTGACCAGGGTCACGCCTGCGGCTTCTGCCGGCGGCAACGGTTCTTCGAGCATCGCCAGGTTCACGCTGGACACGGCAGGCAGTTCGAGCTCGGGATACTCCAGCCCGAAGAGCCCCACCAGGTCCCGCGGGTCGGTGATCGTTCCGGTGAGGGCGGCCGCCACGGCCGTCTCCGGCGAGCACAGGTAGACGGAGTCTTCCTTCGTACCCGAACGGCCCGCGAAATTGCGCGGCATGGTGCGCAGGCTGATGCTTCCGTTGGCCGGCGCCTGGCCCATGCCGATGCAGCCCATGCAGCCGGACTGATGCAGCCGGGCGCCGGAACTGATCAGATCGAACGTGGCGCCCATCTTTGTCAGGTCCTGCAGGATCTGCCGGGAGCTCGGATTGACGTCGAAGGACAGCCCCGGGTGGGACTGCCGTCCCTTGGCGATGGCGGCAACAATCGCGAAGTCGCGCAGTCCCGGATTCGCGGAGGACCCGATCACCACCTGCGCCACGGGCCTGCCGGCGACCTCCCGCACCGGGACGACATTGCCCGGGGAGCTGGGGAGCGCGATGAGCGGCTCGATCGCGGAGAGATCGAGCTCCTCGGTCACGTCGTAGGTGGCACCGGCGTCGGCGAGAACTTCAGTGAAGTCACCTTCGCGCTGCTCGGAACGCAGGAAGGCCCGGACCTGGTCATCGGCCGGGAAGACGGTGCTCGTCGCACCCAGTTCAGCGCCCATGTTGGCGATCACATGCCGGTCCATCGCGGTCAGGGTTGCCAGCCCCGGGCCGTAGTACTCGATGATCCGGTTCACGCCGCCCTTCACGCCGTGCCGCCGCAGCATTTCGAGGATGACGTCCTTGGCGCTCGTCCACGGCGGCAGCTTGCCGCTAAGCCGCACGCCCCAGATCTCCGGCATCCTGAGGTACAGGGGTTCGCCCGCGATGGCCAGGGCCACCTCCGTGCCGCCGACGCCGATGGCCAGCATCCCCAGCGAACCTGCGGCCGGGGTGTGGCTGTCGGAGCCGACCATTGTCTTGCCCGGAATGCCGAACCGCTGCATGTGGGTCGGGTGGGACACCCCGTTCCCGGCCTTCGAATACCACAAGCCAAACCGGCGGCAGGCGGAGCGAAGAAAGTCATGGTCCTCCGCATTTTTGCTGTCGGCCTGCAGGAGGTTGTGGTCGACGTACTGCACCGACACTTCAGTGCAAGCCCGGGCGAGACCGAGCGCCTCCAGTTCAAGCATGACCAGAGTTCCGGTCGCGTCCTGGGTAAGGGTCTGGTCAATGTGCAGACCGATCTCAGAGCGCGGAATCATCTCGCCCGCCACCAAATGGGACGCGATGAGCTTTTGCGCGACGTTGTATGCCACGGCGAACTTCCTTACTCAATGGCGCTGCGCCGGCCGGGCGCTTTTCTCCACGGGTTCCTCTCGGGAGCGGATGTGGGAAAACCCGGCTTCCTTCCATTTTGCATCTGCCATCACCACGAATAACAGTGCAGCGCGTGCCAGGCAGGCAGGGGCCGGTGGACTACTGGTCCCTGCCTGCTCGGCCCCGGATCGGACCCGGATCTGGCCAGGATCCGGCCCGGGCGCCGACTAGGAGAAACGTCCCGGCCGGAAGGTGGCCAGCATCGGGTGCTTCTTGCCGGTCATGATCTCGCCCGCGAGAAGTTCGCCGGCGATGAGGCCTAGCGTGGCCCCCGAGTGCGTGAAGGCCACGAAACAGCCGGGCACCTGGCCCAGTTCACCGAAGACCGGCTCGCCGTCGCCCGGGATGGGCTTGTAACCGATCTTCCAGGATGCCGGCTTGATCTCGGGGTTCCCGGCGATCAGCTTGGATGCTTCATCGGCGAGTTCCTGGACCACGTCATCGGGGATGCTGAAGGAGCCGTCGGCGTGTTCGGTGATGTGCTCTTCGTACCAGTCGTGGTCCAGTGCCAGGGCGCTTCCGGGGTTGGGCCGGACGGCGGCCCGCGGGGTGTTCAGCACGGCCTTCAGCTCGTGGTCCACGGGTTTGGTCAGCACCAGCATGGAGACCGGGGAACCGTTCGGGATGTCGACGCCCAGGGGTGCGACGACGGCCGGCGTTGCGGCGCCGCACGCCACCAGAACGGCGTCAGCCTCGTAGGTGTCACCGGAGGCCGTCTCGACGCCGGTGGCCCGGCCGGCGTCGACCGTGACGGACACCTTGCCGGCGTTGAGGACGAGTTCGCCGCCCAAAGCATGGAATTCCTCCATCAGGAAGTCCACCAGCTCGGGCAGGCTGACCCAGCCCTCACCGGGATTGAAGATGGCGTTCTCCGGCACGGCGTCCGGATCGATGCCGGGGGTCGTCGCGGAAATCTGAACAGGTGCCAGAAGCTTGGAGTTGTAGCCGATGGATGTCTCGTAGTCGTGGCGGGCTTCCGTGGCGGCACTCTGTCCGCCGGCGTTCCACATGAGGCCGCCGCCGAATTGCAGCCAGTCCCGGCCGGGGTCCGCGGCAAAGAGCGTGCGGTACCGGTCCACGCCGGCCACCCGGAGCTGGTGGTACGGGGTGGACCGTTCTCCGGCGGAGTTCAGCCACGACAGCGAGCGGCCGGTGGCCTCGCTGGCAAGGCCGTGTTCGCTCAGGAGGGTCACGAAGGCGCCGTCGCGGAGCAGGTGGACGGCGGTGGAGACGCCGAGGATGCCGCCGCCGATGATGGCGACGCGTTTGGTTGCGGGCGTGGAGGACATGGGTCTGCCTTTCAATTCGTAGTTGGGTGCTTGGGGTGCGCCGGGGGTCCTGTGCGGGCGACGCGCGGTATGGCTAGGCGAGGGCGCGGATTTTTTCGATGACCTTCAGGACTTCGAGTGACTCTTCGGGGTCGACCGGAAGCGGGCCCTCGCCCCGCAGGGCCGCCGCCAGCCGGGTGTAGAACACGGGATAGGCGCCCGGTCGGGCAACAACCGGCTCCGTGGCTCCATCAACGCCGAGGCGCCCCCAGGATTCCTCGGGGTCGACGCCGTAGGCGGGATCCGACGGCGTCATGCCGGCTGCGAGCGCGGGTTCCTGGCTGTCCAGGCCCCACTTCGTGTAGCCGGCCTCGGAGCCCAGGACGTGGAAGCGCGGTCCGACCTGTGCTGCCATGCCGTTCATCCACAGCCGTGACCGGACCCCGGATTCATGGAGCAGGGACACGAAGGCCTCGGTATCGGCACCGTCCTGGGACGGGCCGTGGTTCGCGGTCTCCCCGTAGCTCTCCGCCACCGGGCCAAAGAGCTGGATGGCCTGGTCGATCAGGTGGGCGCCGAGGTCGTTGAGGATGCCGCCGCCCTCGGGCACCGCGGCACTGTCCCGCCAGTTCCCGAAACCGTCCGGCCGCCACCACTCAAAGCGAGACTCGAAGCTGCGGACCTTGCCCAGCGTTCCTTCCAGCAGAAGCCCTTGGAGGGTCAGGAAGTCGGCGTCCCACCGCCGGTTCTGAAATACCGTGAGCTGCACGCCGGCGTCGGACGCCCGGGAGATGAGCGCCTCGCCGTGGGCCGATGTGGTGACGAACGGTTTGTCCACCACCACGTGGAGGCCGTGGGCTACAGCCGCCGCGGCGAGGTCGAAGTGGGTCAGCGGGGGCGTGCCGAGGATGACGAGGTCAAGGTCCCCGGCCAGGGCGAACAGGGCATCAGGCGTCGGGACGATCCGGGCGTGCGGGTAGAGCCGTGCCGCCTCCGCCGCCCGGCCCGGATCCGCCGTGACGATCACGTCCAGCGAGTAGCTGGCATCGGCCGCGATCAGCGGTGCGTGGAAGACTTTGCCCGAGATGCCGAATCCGACGACGGCGGTGCGGATGGGTGCCGCGGCGGTGTTTCCCTTCAGGGTCTCCATCAGAGCACTTCCGAGAGGAAGCGCTGGAGGCGTTCGCTTCGGGGGTTGTCGAAGAGGTCGGCGGGGGTTCCAGATTCGACGACTTCGCCTTCGTCCATGAAGACGACCTGGTCGGCGACTTTGCGGGCGAAGCCCATCTCGTGCGTGACCACCAGCATGGTCATGCCGCGGCGGCCCAGGCCTGCCATGAGGTTCAGCACGCCCTTGACCAGTTCCGGATCCAGGGCGCTGGTGGCCTCGTCGAAGAGCATGACTTCCGGTTCCATGGCCAGGGCGCGGGCAATCGCGACGCGCTGCTGCTGCCCGCCGGAGAGGTCGCGGGGCCGGTGGTCGGCGCGTTCGGCGAGGCCCACCTCGGCGAGGCGGCGCCGGGCGCGTTCCCTGGCTTCGGCCTTGGGCATGCCCTTGACGCTCCAGAGGGCCAGAGCCACGTTTTCGAGCGCGGAGTGGTCCGGGAAGAGGTTGAAGTGCTGGAACACCATGCCGATGCGGGCGCGCAGGAGGTCCGGCTTCACCTGCAGGGCGCTCTCGCCGGCCAGGAGCACGTCCCCGCTCTTGGGTTCGTGAAGCCGGTTGACGCCGCGCAGGAGGGTGGACTTGCCGGAGCCGGAGGGCCCGATGATGCAGGTGGTGGTGCCCGGGGCGACGGTGAGGCTCACGTTGCGGAGCACCTCGATGTCGCCGTAGGCCATGGTCAGGTTTTTCAGTTCCAGGCTGGAGCCGTGGAACGTCTCGATGTCCGGGGCTGCTTCTTTGGCGTTGCTGGTGCTGCTTGCGGTGTTGCTGGCGAGGCTCATGTGTTGCTCCCGGTGGTCAGCGGTGAGGCCGCGGCGAGTTCTTTGACTTCCTTGAGGCCGCTGCTGGGTGCGGCGGGACGGCGTCGGCCGGTGCGGAAGCGGTTGTCGAAGTAATTGACCAGATGGGTCAGGGGAACCGTGATCAGCAGGTAGAAGATGCCGGCCATGACCAGCGGCGAGAGGTTGCCGGAGAGGACGGCGGCGTCCTGGCCCACGCGGAAGAGCTCGCGTTCGGTGACCAGCAGGCCCAGGAAGTAGACCAGCGAGGAGTCCTTGACGATCGCGATGAACTGGTTCACCAGCGCCGGCAGGACCCGGCGGACGCCTTGCGGAACCACCACAAGGGCCATGGACTTCGCGTAACTCATGCCCAGCGCGCGGCAGGCCTCACCCTGGCCCTTGTCGACGCTCTGGATACCGGCGCGGAAGATTTCGCCGATGTAGGCGCTGGCGATCAGGCTCAGGGCGATGATCCCCAGGGGGTAGGGCGACGGGCCAAAGATCGATTGGCTGAAACGGGCGAAGCCCTGGCCGATCAGCAGGATGGTCAGGATGGCGGGGAGTCCGCGGAAGAGGTCCGTGTAGATCCGGGCCGGAATCCGAAGCCATCGGGAGGGCGATATCCCCATCACGGCCACGACCATGCCGAGGGCAACGCCGATGATCGTTGCCGCAATGGAGATGATGAGGGTGTTGAGGAGACCGACTCCCAGAAGCTGGGGCAGGACCTCGGCCATTGCGCCGAAGTCGAAGAAAGTGCGGGTGATGGTGCTTAACCAGTCCATGGTTGCTCTCAGACGTAGGTAGCTTGTGGAACCCGGGCGGGCCGCGCAGTGCGGCCCGCCCGGTCAGGTGGCAGCCGGGCTATGTGCCGGACGTGCCGATGGTTGCGGTGCCGTTTAGTTGCGGTGCCGTTTACTTGCGGTGCCGCTTACCTGCCGCGTCCTACTTGCCGGGCGTCGGGCTGGCCGTCTGCTCGGCCTTCGGCAGGTACTGCTCGGGCATCGGGGAGCCCGGGAACCACTTCTGGTACAGCTTCTTCCAAGTGCCGTCCTCCATGGCCGCGGCCAGGCCCTTGTTGAGGGCATCCTTGAAGGCGGACTTGCCCTTGGCCACGGCGAAGCCGGCGGGAGCGTCGAAGGACGGGATGTCCGCGGCGCTGACCAGTCCGTACTGGTCCTGATAGGCCTTGGCGGCCTCGTAGTCCAGGAAGTGCGCGTCGACGGATCCGCTGTTCACTGCGGAGATGGCGGTGTTGTTGTCCGGGAAGCGCACGAGGTTCGCGGACGTGAAGTTCTTGACGGCGTAGGCCTCCTGCAGCGTTCCCTGCACGACGCCGAGACGCTTGCCGGCGAGCCCGTCGGCGCTGGAAATGCCCGAGGTTTTCGTGGTGATGACGGTCAGGTAGCCGGCCAGGTAGCCGTCGGAGAAGTCAACGGTCTGTTTGCGCTTGTCCGTGATGCCGATGGCCGCAACGCCGGCGTCGAACTGGCCGTTGGAGACGGCGGCGAGCAAACCGGAGAAGTCCTGGCCGGTGAAGACGACCTTGTCGATTCCGGCGCGGTGGGCGACGTCCTTGAAGAGTTCGACGTCGAAGCCGGTGAAGTTCCCCTGGGCGTCGGCGAAGGTGTAGGGCTTGGAGTCACCCAGGCTGGCAACGCGAACGGTGCCGGCCTCAATCAGGCCGTAGGGGTTCTCTGCCGGCGCGGACGAGGCGGAGGAAGCTCCGCCGCAGCCGGACAGTGCCAGGACCGCGGCAACAGCAGCGGCAATGAGCGCCCCCGGGCGCAATTTGTTTCCTGTGTTCACAGCGTTTTCCAATCGTGGGAGTGAGGGGCGAGGTTGGCGGGCAGTAGGCCCCCGTGGTGCGGACTGTCGATGCGAGTCTTGCTGAGTCCGGTCTCAGTCCCTAAGATTGAGACCGGACTCACATCGATTGCTAGAAATGTAATCGAAGCCACATGGGGCGTCAAGGGTCCGCTACGAAAGGCCGTAATGAATAGTGATGCTTCCCGGCGCCGCGATGTCACTGTCGCCGACGTCGCAAGAGCCGCCCAGGTTTCCAAGGCGCAGGCCGCCCGCGCCCTGGGCAACTACGGTGCCGTGAGCGACGACGTCCGCGAGCGGGTGCTGGCCGCCGCCGAAGAGCTGGATTACCGGCCCAACGAGCTCGCCCGCAGCATGAACACGGGAAAATCGCACACTATCGGCGTGGTGGTCGGTGACATCGAAAACCCCCATTTCGGCCTGGCCACCCGGGGCATTACCGACACCGCAAAGCGCAGCGGATTCAACGTCATCCTGATCAACACGGACGAGGACACCGAGGCCGAAATCGATGCCGTCAGGGTGCTCCTCGACAAGCGCGTGGACGGCCTGATCGTGGCGCCGGCGTCATCTGTGGAAACGCAACATTTACGCCGCGTTCACGAATCCGGCCGCCCGCTGGTGCTTCTGGACCGCAAGGCGCCCGGGCTCGACGTCGATACCGTGGCGGTGGATATGGAGGACATCTCGCACGAATCCACGAGCTATCTGATCAAGTCCGGCCACCGGAGGATCGCTTTCATCTCCACGCTCAAAACAGCCGAGCCGTACCGCGATGGAATGCAATTGGACTCGTCCCAGATTTCGGACCGGCGCGACGGCATGAAACGCGCGTTCGTTGAGGCGGGCCTGGATCTGCCGGACGATCTGATCCGCCTCAACGCCGGCGACGCCGAGTCGATCAAGAAAATCACCCGCGAGCTCGTGCAGCGCCCGGACCCGGCGACGGCGATCATCGCCTCCGACGGGCTGATCGGCCTCAGCGTCGTCGAAGCCATTCAAGAGCTTGGCCTGTCGATTCCGGAGGATGTCTCCTTCCTCATGTATGACGACTTCGCCTGGACACGTCTCACCACTCCCCCGCTCACCGTCATCGCCCAGCCCGTGTATGACATGGGTGTTGCGGCCGCCTCGGCCCTGATCCGGCAGATCGAAGGCCGGAAGGCACCTGCGGCCGCGCCGGAATTCACGGCCGAGCTGATCCGCCGCGGCTCGGTCGCGGCCCCGCGGGTGGCCGGCGTCGGCACCTGATCCGCCCGCGGCCACCCCGGCGCCGTAAGGACTGTGGACAGGTGCCGTGACAGGCCGTGTGAGACGTTGCGAGCCTCGCCGGGTCACAGAACAGGGCTTAATTCTCTGTCGCAGTGTCCGGCCGAGGGATGCACTGACCTAGAGGGATACGTTCAATTTGCGGCGGAGGGAGCGTGGGCCCTGTGGGCGGACGGATCCGGCTGCTGGAACCGGGCAGCCCTGCCGCGCGGCCCGCGGAAGCGGACGCCGGTCCGTCATGGAGCTGACGACCATAGTCCTCATCACCGGCGCCCTGTTCGCGTGGGCGCTGGTTTCGGCGCGGCTGCAGCAGGCGGACCTGACCGCTCCGATTGTGTTCACCGCCGTCGGCGCAGCCCTGGCATGGTTCGGGCTGGTCGATAGCTCCGCGCCTCCCCCGGGTGTCACACCTGTTGTCGAGGTCACCCTGGTGTGGATTCTCTTCTCCGACGCCGCGCGCCTGCCCCTCCAGCAGCTGCGCCGGGACGTGGGCCGCTATGTGCGGCTGCTGGGAGTCGGCCTGCCCCTGACGATTGTGTTCGGGTGGGTCCTGGCCGCCTGGTTCTTTCCACAGTTCGGGCTGTGGCTGGCCCTCCTCGTCGGCGCCGCCCTGGCCCCGACCGACGCCGCACTCGGGATCCCCGTGGTGACGAATCCGGCGGTGCCGTCGCGGATCCGCCAGCTGATCACAGTCGAGAGCGGCCTCAACGACGGCATCGCCACCCCGGTCGTCATGGTCGCGATCGCCGGTGCCGCCGCCGCAGCAGGCCTGGAGAGCGCCGCCGGTCCCGGCAGCGCCGCCGTCGAACTGCTCATCGGCGCCGGTGTCGGCGCAGCATTGGGAGCCCTGGGCGGGTGGCTCCTGCAGCTGGCCCGCGCGCGCGGAACCGCCGCCGAGGACTTCGCCGGCATCGGAGTCCTTGCCCTGAGCCTGCTCGCCTACACGGCCGCCCTCGCCGTGGGCGGCAACGGATTCGTCGCCGCGTTCTGCGCCGGGCTGGCGTTCGGCACGTGCGCCGGTCAGCGGGGACCGGCCGAACTGGTCTTCGTCGAGCAGATGGGCGGCCTGGTGTCACTGCTCGTGTGGCTGGCCTTCGGGGCCATCACCATTCCGACCATGCTGGCGCACTTCGTCCCCCTGACCCTCGTGTACGCCGTTCTCAGCCTCACGGTGGTGCGCATGCTGCCGGTGGCGCTGGCCTCGATTGGTGCCGGCCTGGACCGGCGCACCGTCCTGTTCGTGGGGTGGTTCGGTCCGCGCGGCCTGGCGTCCCTCGTGTTCGCGCTGCTGGCGCTGGAAGCCCTCGGACCGGTGTCCGACCAGGCGGTGGCCGTCATCGCGGCCACCGTACTGCTCAGCGTCCTGGCCCACGGCTTCAGCGCCGCGCCCCTGGCCGCCCGCTACGGACGGGCCGCCGCCGCAGCGGGACCGGAGCCCGGCGGGCCGGTGCCGGTCACTCCCGCTCCCGCCCGGGGCCTGAGCCGCAAGCACACGCCCACTGCGTATTTTCGGCCAAAGCGGTCCCGCCCCTAGCCCGCACCCGGCCCGGGCGTCGGCGTCGTTGTTCGCATCATGCCGGACGCATCATGCCGGATGCCTGTGATGAGACTCACGCACGTTTTTCGCCATCCGGCTTGAGCCGCCCGCACGGCGCTGTGCACTATGGAAAGGCAAGGCAGGGAACCCGCTTCCCGGCCGACGCAGCCCCGACGTTCCTCCGACGCTACGCGTCCGCGGTGAACCAGGGGCACCCATTCTGGTGGACGCAATGAGGCCAAACCGGTGAGCTCGCAGAGCTGCCCCGAGGTCTCAGGCGTTCCTGGTTTGGCCCCACGGCGGCTCCGCATCGGTGCGGCAGCCGGACCTCCGGATTCACGAATGGAAGCACTGAACAATGACGTTTGAAACTGCCAACTCCGTAACCCACAAGCTCTGGGACCGCTCCACCATGCACCACGAGCTGGACGCCCTGATCCACGACCTCTCGGAGCGCCACAACACCGCCAAGTCCAACATCGCAGTCCACGCCAGCGGACCCGGCACCTTCACCCTGAGCCTGAACCACGAAGCCTAAAGTACGGCCTCCAGGCAGTTAGCAACCACGACGACGGCGGGAGCCACCTCCCGCCGTCGTCGTTTCCGTTTGAGCCCCGCAACCCGGTCCACGCAGTTAAGCCCTCGCGGATCAACGGGCGACCGGGACTCTGCGCGTTTCTTCGAAGGTGTCCAGCCCGGCGGGCGCCGCCTACAGCCGGGCGCGCAGCCCGGCGATGATCACTTCGAGCCCGAAGTCGAAGGCATCTTCTCCCCGCTGCCGGGGCGGGCCTGCATGTTCGAGTGCGCGTGTGAGCGCGGGAAAACCCTCGCCCGCCGGCGCCCACACAACTTCCGGCGCGGCCAGATCAAGGGCGGCGCCGAGGGCGAAGCTGTCGATGGTTGTGATGGCCGAGACGACGTCTTTGCCCTGGAAGCCGGCGTCTTCGAGCGCCAGGGCCAGGTCCTCGTACAGGCCGATGACCTTGACGTCCTGCACTGTCTGAAGCACCATCAGCGGGGCCAGCCTGGGATGCCGGGCGAACGCATCCCGGTAGGCGCGGATCACTACACGGAGGGTGTCTTCCCAGTTCAGTCCCTGCAGTGCGGGATAAGGGACCTCGCTTATGATGCGACGGCGCATCAGCTCAAGGATCTCCTCCCGTCCGCTGACGTGGTTGTAGATCGACGACTGGCTGACTCCGATGCGCCGCGCCAATTTCGGCAGGCTAAAGTCTCCGGTCTCGTCGACCAGGTCAAGGCTGGCGGTGACGAGTCCGTCGATGGATATCAGCGGAGCGAGCGGGCGGCCCATGGGGATTCTCCAATCAGTGGCTGATACGAACCTACACAATTTTTTGGACTCAGTATTGTGCGCCGGGTCACAGTCACTCATAATAAACGAAAGGCTCTCGCTTATGAGGGCTCCGGCCCCCCTCAAAGGAATCCCCACATGTCCGACACCCAAACACAGCCGCCGGCAACGGCCGCCGAGAACGGCCTCAAACGCAATGCCATCGGCACAGGGGGCATCGCCTTCCTGGTCATTTCCGCGGCCGCCCCGCTCACCGTGATGGCTGGCGTCGCGCCGGTTGCCATTGCTACAGGCGGCATCGGCGCTCCAGCGGGCTACCTGATCGCCGGCGCGGTCCTGACGATTTTCGCCATCGGCTTCATGGCCATGACCCGGCACGTCAAGGCCGCCGGCGGCTTTTACACCTACATTTCAATGGCCCTGGGCAAGACCGTAGGGCTGGCCTCCGCCATCCTGGCGATCGTCTCGTACAACTGCCTGCAGATCGGCGTTTACGGGCTCTTTGCGGTGCAGACCCAGGCCATGCTTCATTTCGTCTTCGGCATCGATGTACCCTGGCCGGCCGTGGCGCTCAGCGCCGTGGCCGCCGTGTGGTTCCTCGGCTACCGCGGCATTGATGTCGGCGCCAAGGTGCTCGGGGTCCTGCTCGTCGCCGAAACCGCCATTCTCGCGGTGATGGGCGTGGGCATCCTCTCGCACGGCGGTGCGCACGGGATCAGCGGCTCGTCCTTCGCCCCGGAAAATGCCTTCAACCCCGGAGTCCTGGCGATCCTGGGCATCTGCTTCGCCGCGTTCATGGGCTTTGAGTCCACCGTCCTGTACCGGCGGGAGGCGCGGAACCCGGACAAATCCGTCCCCCGGGCGACCTTCATCGCGGTCGGCTTCATGTCTGTTTTCTACGCCTTCATTGTCTGGACCGTAGTCCAGGCGTACGGTGACGGCGACGTCGTCCAGGCGGCGGGGCAGCTTTCCAACGGAATGTTCTTCACGACCATCAACCAGTACGTCGGCCCGTGGGCCGAGATGGTCATGTACGTGCTGATTGTCACCAGCGTCTACGCCTCCCAGCTGGCCTTCCACAACGCCATCAACCGCTACGTCTACATGCTGGCCCGTGACGGCGTCCTGCCGGCCTTCCTGGCCGGGACCCACTCCAAGTACAAGTCCCCGCACCGTGCCGGCCAGCTGCAGTCCGTGCTCGCCGCCGTCGTCATCAGTGTCTGCGCCGTCCTCGGAGCAGACCCGTACCAGCAGCTGCTGATCTGGGTAAACACGCCGGGCATCTTCGGCATCGTCGGCCTGCAGGGCCTGGTCTCCGTGGCTGCCTTCATTTACCTTCGGCGGAACCCCGCGGCGGTGACCAACCGCCTGGTCGTTCCGCTGAGCATCGCCTCCGCCGTCCTGCTCTTCGCCGTGGTCGCCATGATCGCGGTCAACATCGAGCTGCTCACCTTCGCCGACGCCCTGACCAACACCATCATTCTCCTGGTCACTCCTGCCGTCTTCCTGGCGGGGCTTCTCATCACCCGCAGGCTGCGCACCCGGAGCCCCCAGACCTTCGCACGTATAGGAAGCTTCGAAAACCATGACTCCTGATCTGATCCTGCTGGCCGACACCGTCCACACGCTGGACGGCACGCCGGAACCGGTACAAGCGGTCGCCGTGAAGGACGGCCTGATCGCCGCCGTCGGCAGCCGCACCGACGCCACGGGCTGGCGGACGGCCGGGACCCAGGTCCTCGACCTGGGCGCCGCCGCCCTGACGCCGGGGCTCGTGGACGGCCATATCCATCCCGTCCTTGGCCTCGACATGACCGTCGGCCGCGACTTCTCCGGGGCACGGACCCTCGCCGAGGTACGCGAGCTCTTGCGCGCGGAGACCGCCGCGGCCGGACCGGGCGGATGGGTACGGGGCTTTGGGCTTGACCCGAACGTCTTCGGCGCATCACCCGTGCACCGTAAAGCAGTCGACGACGTCGTCGCCGGACGCCCCGCCCTCCTCCGGCTCTTCGACGGACATTCCGCGCTGGCCAGCGACCGTGCCCTGGCGCTTGCCGGCGTCACCGGCCGGCGGAAGTTTGAGCAGGCCGCCGAGGTGGTCTGCGACGAAAACGGGGTGCCGACAGGACTGCTGCTGGAGGCGGCTGCGATCGACCTCGTCGAACGGCACGCGCCGACGGAGCCGTTCGAAGCCCGAAAATCCCGGCTGGCGGCGCTGCTCCGCGGCTTTGCCCGCTCAGGGCTCACCGGCGGACATGTCATGGACCTCGGCACGGGATCGCTGGAGCTTTACCGCGCACTGGAGGACGACGGCGAGCTGCCGCTGCGGCTGCGTTGCGCGCCCTGGTGCATGCCCGGAAGCGGCGAGCCGGAGTGGGCGGAACTGGCGATGATGCTGCAGCAGGGCGGCCGGCGCTGGTCCGTCGACGCCATCAAGCTCTTCGTGGACGGGACCGTTGACAACGGCACCGCCTGGCTGTTCCAGCCGGACACCCACGGCCAATCCACCGACCCGTTCTGGCCGCGCCCGCAAGAGTACGCCGAAGCAGTACGCTACTTCGCCGGGCGGGGCATTCCGACTGCGACCCACGCAATCGGGGACGCCGGCGTGGCACACGTGCTCGATGCCCTGGAATCCCTGTCCTCCTCAGTTCCCTCCGCGGTCCACCGGGTGGAGCACATTGAATCCATCCCCGACAACCTGATCAAGCGGTTCGCCCAGCTGGACGTCGTGGCGAGCATGCAGCCGACCCACTGCACCCACTACTCACGGGCAGACCACAGTGACAATTGGTCCCTGCGTCTGGGCAGGGAGCGGGCGGACCGCGCCTGGCGCTGCCAGGACCTGCGCAGGGCGGGAGTGACGCTGGCCTTGGGGTCGGACTGGCCGATCGCACCGTTCGAGCCGTTGCCGATCATGGCCGACGCCCAGTTGCGACGCCGTGCCGGCCAGCCGGCCGAGGCGCCCATCGGACCAGGCCAGGCACTCACAGCCCTCCAGGCTTTGGAAGGCTACACCTCGCATGCCGCGCGCGCCGCCGGCCTGTCACACAGCACCGGATCGATCACGGTCGGCAAACGCGCAGACTTCACTGCCTTTGAACTCGATCCGCTCACTGCAGACCCCGATGAATTGGCCGAGAGCAGCATCCTGGGGACAGTCGTGGGCGGAGATATTCAATTCATGCTCGATCGGGTGCAATAGCACAGCGGCCGTATGCCGCTACGGGCGGGCGGAAAGCTCAACCTTGGGCTTTCGGCCCGCCCCAGCCAGTTTCGGCTGGCAGAAGTCGATAAAATCACGTCCGAAAATGATCCGGGACGAGCGAACCGCGCGCCGCGCCGACCATGCCTTCGACAGCGCGGGCCAGGTGCGTGCCGCGGTCATTGACGCCGTCCCAGCGGACCAGCGACTGGGCGTTCAGCCCGTCGATCATCCCCAGGATCTGCCAGGCCACGGATGCGGTGTCGGAGGTGTCGAACTCGCTGGTGGCAACGCCGGCCTCAACCACGCCTTGCAGCATGGCTTGCCAGGCGTCCATCTGATCGCGGACGCACACCGCCAAAGCCTCGTTGCGCCGGCCCATGGTCCAGGCATCCACCCAGACCGCCGTGACGTCCAGGCGGCTGCTGTCCAGCAGCGTGTCCAGAAGGTAGGAAAGCTGCCCGCCGGCTGAAGGTATCTGGGCCAAAGCTGCCTGCACCTCTGCCGTTTCCGCCGAGACGATACCGGTGAAAGTGGACGCCACAAGCGCCTCGACATTGGGCTGGTAATGGGCCACCAGCCCGGAAGCCACCCCCACCCGGGCCGCCACATGGCGCAGGGTGATCGCCCCGAGCCCCTGTTCGAGGGCAATATTCCGGGCCGCCTCTGAAATTTCGCTGGCACGTTCCCCGGGTGCTTTCCGGACCGCGCGTTTCCTTTGCGTGCTTGACATCACCTAACAGTCTAGAGTAATTTTCACGTTATTGATCGCTTGATCAACAAAGACTTGGCGCCAACCCTCTGCGCGTCCCTCATTGGGGAGGAGACGCGCAGTGCCGGCGCAAAAAAGACTAAGGAGCCCTTCTCATGGCGTGGAGAATGCCAGCCGAAACCGCACCCCACGAGCGCACTTGGATGGCGTTCCCCCGCACCGGCCTGACCCTTGGCGACGACGCCGCTTCGGCCGAGGAAGCCTACGCGGCCTGGACGGCCGTCGCCCATGCCGTCGCGGAATTTGAGCCGGTCACCATGGTGGTGGATCCCAGCGAGCGGCAGCGGGCCGCCGACATGCTGGGCGGCGGCATAGAACAGCTTGAAGCCCCGCTCGATGAGTTCTGGATGCGCGACGTCGGACCGACCTTCGTCGTCGACGACGAACGCCCCGGCGTTCTCGGCGCGGTGGACTGGGTCTTCAACGGCTGGGGTGCACCCAAATGGTCCGAATGGGCGAAGAGCGCCGAGATGGCACGCTTCGTGTCCGAAAAGACAGGTGCTGAGCTCGTCAGCTCGCTGCTGGTCAACGAGGGCGGCGCCATCCACGTCGACGGCGAGGGCACCGTGCTCGTCACCGAAACCGTGCAGCTGGACCCGGGTCGGAACCCGTACGCGGACAAAGCCCGCGTTGAAGCAGAGCTGGCACGCACCATCGGCGCCAGCAAGGTCGTCTGGGTACCGCGCGGCCTGACCCGCGACTACGAGGATCTGGGCACCCGCGGCCACATCGACATGGTGGCCACCCTGCCCTCCGCCGGCCAGGTCCTGCTGCACACGCAGACGAATCCGGAGCATCCTGACTACGAGGTCAGCCGCACCCTGCAAGCGTTCTTCGAAACCCAGACCGATGCCGCAGGCAGGCCCTTTAAGATCCTCCAGCTGCCGGCCCCGGACACACTGCGCGACGAGGAAGGCTACGTGGATTGGAGCTACGTTAACCACCTTGTGGTCAACGGGGGCGTGATCGCCTGCGGCTATGGCGAAGAGCGGGCGGACGCGGCGGCCGCAGAAATCCTCGGGGCGGCCTATCCGGGGCGCCGCGTGGTGACCGTGGACGCCCGACCGATTCTGGCCCGCGGCGGAGGCATCCACTGCATCACCCAGCAGCAGCCCAAGCTCGACCGGCCGGTGGCGTGATGGCGGGCTTCGACGTCGTCGAGGCGTCCATCGCCCAGCTCCGCGGCGCCCTGGAGTCCGGACAGAGCAGCAGTGAGGACCTTACCCGGGCCTACCTTGACCGGATCGACGCCTACGACAGCAACGGCATCAAGCTGAACTCGCTCGTCGTCGTGAACCCCGGGGCGTTGGCGGACGCGCGGGCTTCTGACGAGCGCCGGGCCAGGGGCACGACCCTCGGCCCGCTGGACGGCATCCCGTACACGGCCAAGGACAGCTATCTGGTGAAGGGCCTCACCGCCGCGGCCGGTTCGCCCGCCTTCGAGCATCTTGTGGCTCAGCGCGATGCGTTCACCATCGAACGCCTGCGGGCGGCAGGCGCGGTACTGATCGGCCTCACCAACATGCCGCCCATGGCCAACGGCGGCATGCAACGCGGCGTCTATGGCCGCGCGGAGAGCCCCTACAACGCCGATTTCCTCACGTCAGCATTCGGCTCCGGCTCCTCCAACGGGTCAGGCACCGCGACGGCGGCAAGCTTCGCGGCCTTCGGCCTCGGGGAGGAGACGTGGTCCAGCGGACGCGCGCCGGCGTCGAACAACGCGCTGTGCGCGTACACGCCATCGCGTGGAGTCATTTCCGTACGTGGCAACTGGCCGCTGGTGCCCACGATGGATGTGGTGGTGCCGCACACGCGTTCCATGGCGGACCTGCTCGAAGTGCTCGACGTGATCGTGGCCGACGACGCCCAAACGCGCGGCGACTTCTGGCGCGTACAGCCGTGGGTGGAAGTCCCGGCCGCCTCGTCGCTCCGCCCGTCCTCCTACCCTGCGCTGGCGCCGGCAGACGCTGATGCCGCACGGGCGGCTTTGAAGGGCAAGCGGCTGGGCGTGCCGGGCATGTACGTCAACGCCGATCCCGACGCCGGCAGCAGCGAGAAGCCCGGTATCGGCGGACCGACCGGCCAGCGCATCCACACCCGTGACTCGGTGATGGAACTGTGGGAAGCGGTACGGCGCGATCTTGAGGCGGCCGGCGCCGAGGTTGTTCTGGTCGATTTTCCGGTGGTATCCAACTATGAAGGCGACCGCCCCGGGGCACCCACGATCGCCACACGGGGACTGGTGAGCCCGGAATACCTGCAGCGGGAAATCATGGATCTCTCTGCCTGGGCCTGGGAAGACTTCCTCGCAGCAAACGGCGACCCGGCCCTGGACACCTTGGCTGCGGTTGACGGCGCAACGATCTTCCCGCACCCGGACGGCGCGCTCCCGGACCGCTACACCGGCTTTGATGACGACATCGCCAACTACCCGGCATACATCCGCGAGCACGGCGCCTCATCGTTGACGGACATCCCGCATCTCGAAGGCGGTGTGCGAGGTCTGGAGGAGACCCGCCGCGTGGACCTGGAGGAATGGATGGACAGGCTCGGACTGGATGCCGTGCTGTTTCCCGCCGCCGCGGACGTCGGGCCCGCGGACATGGACGTCAATGAGGCCTCGGCCGATCTTGGCTGGCGCAACGGCGTCTGGGTCTCCAACGGCAACCTCGTGCCGCGCCACCTGGGCATCCCGACCGTCACCGTGCCCATGGGCACGATGTCCGACACCGGCATGCCCGTTGGCCTGACCTTCGCCGGCCGGGCCTACGACGACGCCTCCCTGCTGAACCTGGCGGCTGCGTTTGAGGCCACGGGTTCCCGCCGGACAGCTCCCCCGCGGACGCCCCGACTGACGTAAGCCTTCCGGAGATCATTCATCGTCGACGTTCAACACCGAGGTAAGGAAGGCGAAGGTGCACGCGGAAACCGCCGTCGAAAGGTCCGGCGTCCACGGTGCCGCCGGCCAGGTCCGCGCGTTCCGTCATGCCGGTCAGACCGTACCCGGGATCAGCCTCCGGTTCTTGGGCGCCGCCACCGGTGTTGGTGATCTGCAGGTCCACCGCGTCGGCTCCCCAGGAAAGTTCGACGTCGACGTCGGCCCCCGGCGCGTGTTTCCGGACATTCGACAGGGATTCCTGAGCGGCACGGTAGAGGGCCAGCGCTGCCTCCCGGGGGACCGGGACCGGCCGCCCCTGCGTGCGGTAACGCGCCACGCCGTTTGAGACGAGGCGATGCTGGTCGACGAGCGAGCCGATCAGTTCAGGTCCGGGGAGTTCCTGCCCGCGGAGGGCCTGGACCGCGCGCCGTGCTTCGACAAGACCGGACCGGGAGAGCTGCTGGGCCCGCTGGACCGTATCGAGAAGCCGGGCATCGGCGTTGGTGCTTCGCGCCAGCAGACGGGCACCCTCCAGTTGGAGTGACAGACCCGAGAGGGTGTGGGCCAGGACGTCGTGCATTTCCCGGGCCATGCGTCCCCGTTCGGCGGCCAGGGAGGCCGCCTGCTCCGCCTCGCGGCTGGCCCGCAGTTCGTGGAGGAGCTCAGTAATACGCAGCCGCTGTTCCTTTTCCCGCCGGAGCAAGGTGCCCACCATGAAGAAGAACGCCGCGCCCGCGTCGGTTGCGAGGATCAGTGTGAGGGCGGAATGCCCGGAGCTGAGCTGGAGGACGTTGAACGCCAGTACCCCCAGCAGGGTCACGGCGGCCAGCACGGGCCGCGGAGGACGAAGGGGAGCGAATGCTGCCAGCAGGAACAGGGCGACAACCTGGCCTTCCGGGTCCGCGGCCCGCATGCCCACAACTGCCGTCGCCATCAGCACAGTCAACGCCGCATAGGCGGCCGGCGGAAGGTTTTCGCAGATCAGGAACGGCAGGGCGGCGCCGGCGAAACCCAGGGCTGCCAGAAAATTGAGGAGACCCGGCCCGCTGGCAGCGAATCCGGGGTCGTTGAGGCCCGCGGTGACGACCACGAGGGCAACCATGGCCAGCCCCAGCGGCGTCAGCCATTGGCGAGAGGAAATCATGGCTGGAATCCTGCCACAAACCTCCTCCACCCTGATCAACTCCCGGGTGGAATTTCTCCTCCGACGATCCGCCCGGTTGCTCCGCCGTGCCGCCATTTCCCCGTGAGATGCTGGGGTCACTGAGTGGAGGGAGCTGCCCGTGAATGAACCCGGAGTTCGGGTGCTGATCGCCGACGACCAGAAAGTGGTCCGGGACGGCCTGTCCATGATCATGGGACTCCTGGACGGCATCGCGGTGGTCGGGACAGCTGTTGACGGTGCCGACGCGATCCGTCAGGCCCAGGCGCTGAAGCCGGACGTCGTAGTGATGGACCTTCACATGCCGGTCATGAACGGAGTCGAGGCCACCGACATCCTCAGCCAGGAAATGCCGGCCGTCAGGGTGGTCGTCCTGACCACGTACGCCGACGATCAATGGGTGTTCTCGGCGCTGCGGGCCGGTGCGCGGGGATTCCTGACCAAGGACGCCGGTGCGGAGGAAATCAGGCATGCTCTGGTCACCGTCGCCGCCGGCGAAGCCCAGCTGGACCCCACCGTCCAGCGCCGCCTTCTCGAGGCTCTGACGCGGGGTGATCATGCGGCCCTTATCGCTGGTGCCGGTGAAGGTCACCACCCCGAACGGCCCCATGGCCTGACCCCTCGGGAAACCGACGTCCTGGTCCTCGTCGCGGAAGGCCTGTCCAACGGGGAAATCGCCGGCCGCCTGTTCGTGTCCGATTCAACGGTAAAAACGCACATCAACCATCTCCTGTCCAAGACGGGCATGCGGGACCGGGCCCAGCTGGTCGGCTACGCCTTCCGCCACCGTCTGGTCACCGGCTGAGCCGCACCGGCCCTCCACTCAAGGAATGAGACCTCCACCCGGGGGTGGACAAACGCGTCGGTACGGAATCCACCGACGGGCCGAATCGACACCGGATTCTCCTGCGTAGCTTTGAAGAAAGCACAGACGACGGGCCGCACGGCAGCCCTGAAACCGCACCGGAGAACCCCATGACCACCACACAATGGCTGCTCAACATCGGCCTCCTGATCTTTATCCTCGCCACGAATCTCGGCACCAGGCCCGTCACCCGCCGCCGCCTCGCGATGCCGCTCCTGCTCGCCGCCGTCGCCGGCATCCTGCTGCTGTCCGATGTTCCCACCCGGGGCAACGACGTCGCCCTGGACTTCATCGGAGCCGGCGCGGGCGTGGCGCTGGGCATCCTGGCCGCTTTGCTCATGCCGGTCGAACGCCGCGCTCACGGACCGGTGGTCAGCAAGGCCGGCCCGGCGTATGCCCTGCTGTGGCTGCTGGTCATCGGAGGCAGGATCGCCTTCGCCGAGTCAGCCACCGGATGGGCCGCTGCCGGAATCCGGGACTTCTCCATCAGCAACTCCATCACGGGAGCCGATGCGTGGACCGCCGGATTCGTCATCATGGCGTTGACCATGGTCGCGGCCCGGGTGATCACGACCCTCGTCCGTTGCCGGGCACTCCCCGGCCGAGCCGATGCCGGCTCGCCCCTACCCGCGCACGGCTTCTGAGTTGGAAGGAATGGTCGCCATGATCGAAACCCAAACCGCCGCACCCGTACGTCCCCTGCGCACGGCGGTTGCGCTGACGGGCCTCACCATAGCGCTCACCCTCGTCGCGGCGCTGCTGATCAGTTGGCTGGCCCCGGGCTTGGAACCAGTGCAGCAAAGGTTCATCGCCGTGCTGGCATTGGCTGTCTTCGCCTGCATCGCCGTCGCCGTGACCGGCAGGGAACTCTTCACATCGGGCCGCCTGCACCCGGGGCTGCTCATCGTGCCTGTGCTGGTCACCCTGGCCCCCTTCGCCGCAGGCATCAAGGACGTCGGGCTGCAGGCCGGCGCGACAATCATCCTGGGCTACCTTGCCACCGGCATCTACGAGGAGCTGTGGTTCCGCGGCCTGGTCTTGAACAGCCTCGCCTCGTGGACGCCGCTCAGGGCCGCGTTGCTGTCCTCCGCGCTCTTTGGCCTAACGCACCTAACCAACATCGCCTTCGGCGCCAACCCCGCCGTCACCGCGGCGCAGGTTGTCGGGGCCACGTGCTTCGGTGTCGGCCTGGCGGCCCTGAGGCTGCACGGCGTCTCACTGTGGCCCCTGATCGTCCTCCACGCCGTCGGGGACATCGCCCTCCAGCTGGGGGACGTGAGCAGCGCGTGGCGCTGGATCCTCATGGTCGGCGGCGACGTCGTCCTGCTCGTCTTCGGGCTCCTGGTACTCCGCCCGGCTGTCAGGGATAGGTCGGTATCGCGATGTACTGGTTGATGTTTGTCGACTGGAAGGCCGCAAACGTCAGCGTGTCCTGGCCGCCCTCCGGATTTCCAACCACGACGGTCTGGTCGGAGGAATTCACGCCCAGCAACGCGTAGGAATGGTCGGATACCAGCTTGCCGTCGGAGTTTGAGGTCCCCAGCGTTACGAGGCCGTTCGTGAAATCCTGCTGCATCTGCTCAAAGCTCACTTCCGTCATCGGCCCGCCGGGGTTGCGGTCGACGCCCGCCTTGCCGGTGATGGCGTAGAGGCCGTTGTGCACATCATGATCCTGAGCGTTGCTGAGGTCGGTTCCATCGATGCCTTTATAGCTGTTGCCGTTCGCGGCCGCCCACGCTTTCTCGATAATCGCCGCCCAGGAAACGTTCTTGCCGTCGATATTTTCGATGCCATTTTCGAACGGTTTGCCGCGGCGATACGGCAGATCACCGTTGACCGTCACCTTCACCGGGCTGGGCACCCCGTCATACTTGCTATGAAATGAGACGGTGTAGGTGCCGTCGCCATTGTCATGGACCATGTTCAAAATAGTGTCGGGCTCTCGCGCCGCTACCGTCATCAACGCTGCCAGGAAATAGCAGTCTCCGGCGTCGCCCTGCGCGATATTCGTCAGGTCCCCGGAGATATTCGGCTTACCGGCGCTGTCAAGCGCAAAAAGCACCTGGTTCGGGACCTTCTGGTAAGTCGCGCGGCTCACCGCGGGATTGGCTCCCGCAGGCGCCGATGCCTCCGGAGCCGATGAAGGGTTCTGAGCAACGGTCGCCCGGTAAATGAAAATAAGCGCAATTCCAAGAATTACCACCACGGCAATCAATGAAAGAATGCCCATGGTGCGAAATTTAGCCGATCCGAATGCTGCACGTTTCATTACGTGCCCTCCCGTTCTGCGGGCTCCTGCCCGGGCGGCGGCACCGCCGCGGCAAGATCCACCGGCATCCTCGCCGTCGGACCCTGGTCAGTGATCTAATCGCCAACTGATAAACAGCTTGCCGCAGGCAACCAGATGCGCGCAAGGACCGGCGGTCGATCCACAGGCAAAACACATGGAAGTCACAGCGAGGATGCGGCCGTGCACGGCGCTGCAATCACTCACATTCCTCGATTGGCCAGATTCTTTGCTCGTCTCACGTCCGCGCCTAGCGGCTGCCCTACTGGAGATACCTAAAAACGCTCCAGGCGGCCGAGACGAGGGCGCATCCGTCCTTGTGCCTGGCGCCGAAGGTGGGGGCCCGGCGTCGTCCTGACGAGCGGAAGAAGGCGGGCGCACCACAGGCCAGGCACACCAGCCCCCGCCGCCGCGACCGCTGCCATGCCGCGTCGCGGCTGCTGAACTCGACAGCGTTCCAGTCGCGGCCATCGACGGTGCTGAGCGCCCGCTTCACTGCGCAGCAGCCTTCCGCGGCGGCCTCAGCGGCGTCGGCAGGGGCCGGAGCCGGGAAGACAGCGCCACGTCTGTAAGGGTGACGGTGTGGACCAGTCGCACGAGCGGCCTTTCGCAGTGGGGGGCAGTGGCGGCGTGGTTTGGACCCCCGGAGATATGAGAATCTTTTCTCAGATTGACCCTACCGTCAAGACCCCGGGCCGGCCTGCTCCGAGCCTCTTGGGTTCTGCGGAAAATCTGCGAACTTCATCTCAAGTTTGAATTGAATCTCATCGCTGCCGAGCGGGGAATCCGGCATGAAGGGGACCCTTCGCCACCCGCCACCGCCGGGCACACGCCGCGGCTGGCCTTTGCAAACGTTTTACATCCCGGAAACAGAAAACCCTTGACGGATGGAAAAGAAAACGCGAAACTTTTCTCATATGTGATTGACGTCTCAAGACGTTGGCCTCATCCCGGACCCTCCCAAGCCCAAGGTGGAACACAATGGCAACAACGCTCGAACTCACAGTCCGCACCGCACATTGGACCCGGCCGCCCCGGGACCTGGTCAAGGCATTCGAGAAGTTCCCCGTCGCCAATATCGGCGACGCCATGGAACGCCTCGGCCTGGTGGACGGCAACATCAACCCCGTCTGGGCCGGCGCACACTGCGTCGGCTCGGCACTGACGGTTCTGGGTGCGGCCGGCGACAACGCCGCCGTCATCGAGGCGCTGAACTACATTCAGCCCGGAGACGTGGTGGTCATCAACGGATTCGGGCACGAGCACCGCGCACTCGTCGGCGAACAACTGTCCCAGCGCTTCGAGGCGGCAGGCGCAACAGGCGCCGTCATTGACGGATACATCCGGGACCGCGCCACCATCACGGACATCAAATTCCCGGTCTTCGCCCGGGGCACGACGCCGGCAGGACCGTTCAAGAACGGCCCCGGGGTGATCGGCGAACCCGTCGCCATCGGCGGCATCGTCTGCTCCGCCGGCGACATCGTGGCGGCCGACGACGACGGAGTCGTCATCATCCCGCAGGCCCGCGCGGCCGAAATCCTGGAACGCGTAATCGCAGTTGCAGCGCATGAAGCCGAAATGACGGCCGAAATCACTCGCGAATACAGCTAGAACAAGCTTCTCCCGCCCCGGGACCCCGCCTAGACTGAGAGACATTCACCATGACTAATTCATCGACGGAATCAGTGGACCTGAACACCGCGCAAATCCGGGTAGTGACCGCGGACGGCAGGATGGTGCGCAAGGCCACCTTCGCCGGCACCATGGGCTCCTTCGTGGAGTGGTACGACTATGGCATCTACGGTCTCCTGACCACATACCTCGCCATCAACATCATGGGATCCAAAGACGTCGGCTCCCTGCTGCTGACCAACATCGGTTTCCTGGTCAGCTTCCTCGCCCGTCCCTTCGGCAGTGTGATCTGCGGGTACCTCGGCGACAAGTTGGGGCGCAAAAACCTCCTGGCCGTCCTGCTTCTGCTGATCTCGGCCGCCACGGCCTGCATCGGCCTGATCCCCTCCTATTCCGTGATCGGCTGGGCCGCGCCGGCGCTGCTGATCCTCTTCCGGATCCTGCAGGGCTTCTCTGCCGGCGGCGAAGTCGCCGGGGCCATGGCCTTCGTCGGTGAATACGCCCACAACAGGCACCGCAACTACTCCATGAGCTTCATTGCCGTCGGTTCCTTCTGCGCCCTGCTCTTCGGCAGCGCCCTCTCCGCAACACTGATCACCACTCTGGGCGACGCCACCATGCAAGCCTGGGCCTGGCGCATTCCGTTCCTCTTCGCCCTGCCGCTGGGCTACATCGGGTACTATATCCGCTCCAAGATGGAGGACACGCCGCATTTCGCCGCCCTCCGCGAGCGCAATGAGGTTGAACGGAACCCGCTGCGCACTGCACTGACCTCCAAGCGCCACCTGAAGGCGATCGCCCTGACAATCTTCCTGCCGGCGCTCAACGGTCCCGGCTACTACCTGCTGTTCGCCTACATGCCCACCTACCTGAAGACCCAGCTGGGTGCCGGCAACAACTTCACCATGGTCCAGGCCCTGACCGTCACCGCCTTCAGCCTGGTTGCCATCATCATCGCCATCCCGCTCATGGCACGCTTGTCCGACCGCATCGGCCGCAAACCCGTCCTGGCGATGTCGGCCATCCTGATGGCCCTCGTGTCATATCCGATGTTCGCGATGATCACCACCGGCAACATGGTCCTGGCCTGCATCGCGACCGTGGTCATGGCCATCGCGTTCTCCGGTCACGCCGCCGTCGTCCACACAGTACTGACCGAAATGTTCCCCACCACGGTCCGCTACAGCGCCTACAGCATCGGTTTCAGCATCAGCACCATCATCTTCGGCGGCAGCGCCCCGCTGGTGATGACCGAGCTCATCAAGGCAACCGGCAACAGCATGGTCCCGGCCTACGCCGCCATTGGCACCGCCATCATCACCCTGAGCTCCGTCTTCTTCCTCAAGGAAACCAAGGGCCTGCCCTTGCAAACCCACTAGAACCATCGCCTGCCGCCGCCCTTGGGCGGCGGCAGGCACCCCCTTCACATCTGAAAACCACGAAGCACCGGGAGCCAACCTTGACCATCAATTCAGTCGCCGTCGTCGCAGACCTCGGCGAAAGCTACGGCAACTACACGATCGGCGACGACGACGCCCTCCTGGGCCTGGTCACCGCCTCCAACATCGCCTGCGGCTTCCATGCGGGCGATCCCCGTGTCATGGACGCCACCGTCAAGTCCTGCGTGGACCGCGGCATCGAACTCGGCGCCCACCCCGGATATCCCGACCTCGTCGGCTTCGGCCGCCGCCTGATCGAAGCGAGCGAGGAGGAAATCCGCACGGACGTGCTCTACCAGATCGGCGCCCTGGACGCGTTCGCCCGCATCCACGGCGGCAGGATCAGCCACGTCGCCCCGCACGGCCGCATGGGCAGCATCGCCCAAACTGACGCCAAGCATGCCCGCGCCATCACCGACGCCGTCAAAGCCTACGATCCTTCATACATCGTGATCTGCCAGAACGGGCTGCTGGCGGATGAATCCCGCAAGCGCG
>ENA-OWNT01000623-OWNT01000623.1-seawater-metagenome-genome-assembly--contig:-NODE-623-length-70925-cov-6.524969_pt1 | contig 70925 bp, 55 predicted proteins | sample MGYA00238136_ERZ651165 | MGnify/ENA primary metagenome ERZ651165 (study PRJEB26861, sample SAMN08777766) | seawater metagenome | isolation source: coastal seawater | place: USA: Florida | collected... | reverse complement strand
GAAGTCGGTCGGGGTAGACCGCAGCAGTCTCCCCACCGTGGATCGGCTGGAGGGCCTCTTACAGGAGCACTTATCCACCCGTGTGACCACCCCGGAGGACAGCGCCTCGCCCTTCTATGGCGCCAGCCCCGACCCCCTTGGTCCCCCTCCCGAGGGCCTCACCCATGCGGCCGACCGGCTGGCTCGTGTGGCGCCCCTGGCCCCCGCCTCGACCGACGCCCTCCTCGAGTGGCAACGCCGGCAGCTGCGTCGCGAGCTGAGCGACCTGCACGCTGAGCTCGACGGCCAGCGGGCCCGGCTCACCGCAGACCCCGACACCGACCCACCGGCGGTGGAGGTGGGCGAGGCGATTCATGAGCGCAGCCGCCGACAGCTGGCCGATGCCCGGGCGGCGTGGACATCGCTGAGTGAGACGCTGGATGCGCGCCAGGTGCCCGAGCCCGGGGTGGATGTCCTGGCAGCCCTCCAGCTGCAGCAGGCCGCCGCGCGGGTGCAGCTTGCCGAAGTGGCGGTGGGCCTGGCCGAGCGCGACCTCGACCGGGCCCGTCAGCTGGCGTCGGTGGGCGAAGACGTCGACGAGACGACCGATCTGGAAGTCGCCAAGGCCCGCGCCGATGCGGAGGCGGCGCAGGCGGATGCGGCTCGGGCAGCTGAAGAGGGGGCCGCTCAAGCCGACGCTGAGCTTCGCGAACAGATCGCGAGCTACTCGGGCCGACGCGCGGAGGTGCTGGAGTCCCGCAAGGCCCGCGAAGAGGCCGCCCGCGCCGACCTGTCGCGCATCACCGACGCCGTCGCTGCGCAGCGGACCGAGCAGGCTGCGGCCCTCGGCCTCGGTCCCTTGGAGAAGGAACGACAGGGGCGCCTCGACCGGGTCTACGCCGAAGCCCGCTCCATGGTGGGGCAGGCCCGTCGGGTCATCCGGGCCCGCCAGGACGAAGCCGACGCCTTGTCGCAGGCGGTCTCCAGTGAGCTCGACAGCCTCCCGGCCCCGGCGGCGACTCTGCCGCAGGGCGCCGACAGCGCGCTGGTGAGCCGCTGGCGGGAAGAGGTGGAGAAGCTGCGCCTGGAGCTGGCCGGCCACCGCGATGCCGCCGAACGCGACACGGACCGCGCGATGGAGCTGCTGGCCGCCACCAAGGCCTTCCGCAGAGAGGCCCGTTTGCATGCCAGCTCGGAGGCTCAGGCGGTGGTGCAGAGCCGGTTCATCGAGGAGCTGGTCGAAGAACTCCGCGAGATTCCGGCCATCGTGGTGCTCTTCGTGCGCCACCTGATGGCCGCGGTGCAGCAGGCTCCGGCACTTCTGCTCGACCTGGGAGCCATTGCCGCCTTCTTCAGAGGCTCCTTCGAGCTGGTGGTGTTGTTCCTGCTGTGGGGCTTTGCGCGCGACCGGGCCGACCGCTGGCTCGACGCGGCGCTTGCGGCCCTCGATGCGGTGCGCCCCGGCGACCTCGGCTGGGCCGCCCGCGTGTCGGACTTCGTGAGCACCCGCGGCGTGGCCGGCAATTGGGCCAACGCCGGCCCTGTGATGAGTCCCGTGCTGCGGGTCGCGGTCGACGCGCTGGCGGGCCTGGTGCTCTACCGGATGCTCCCCGAGGACTGGGCGGTGCTGCGGCTGGTGGCCTTCGTGTGGCTCGCCCGCATCCTGTTCCTGCTGGGTGTGAGTGTGATCGACGTAGTGGTGGCCGTTCCCGGCGAGGACCGCCCGGCGATGCGGCAGGTGGGTCTGCCCGGCCGGGCCCGCGCGCGCAACACGGTGCGGGCGGTGCTTGGCTGGGTGCTCATCGAGGCTGTGCTGGCCACAATCGCGCTGGATGTGCTCGACGCCGACCGCCTGTCCGACCTCGTGCTGGGCCTGGGCACCGCGACTGGCTGGGTGCTTGCGGTGGTGGTCCTGCATGTGTGGTCCCCCGTCCTCCTCCAGGCCGTGGCCGACGAGGCCGACGATGCCGTCAGTCGGGCCCTGGTGCAGCAGCGGGATGCCGTCCTCCTGCGCGCCCCTCTGGCCGCCATCGCGCTCACCTTGCTGGTCGTGCGCTGGGTGAGTGCATTCGCCACCGGCGTGGTCGAGCAGCGGTCGGGGCTGAGCTGGGTCCGCACCGCCATGGCCCGCCAGTCCCTCCGAAACAGCGACGATGCCCCCACTGCGCGAATCGACCCCACAGTCCTGGAGGCCATCCGCTGCTTCGACCCCGGGGTGTTCGCCACCGACGCCGAAGCCGCCGAGGTGCGGGCAGAGTTCGAGAGCTGGCAGGACGACTCCCGGCGCGGCATGGTCGCGGTCACCGGTCAGCGCGGCTCCGGCAAGACCCGCCTGCTGTCCCGCCTTCCCGACCTCATGGGCCCCGAGGCCGGCGGCCTGCCCGTCCACCAGATCGTGCTCGACCGCGACATCTTCGACGGCGACGACGCCTTGTGCTGGCTCATGCATGCCGTGGGCGCCCCCGCCCAGGACCACCGCTGGGACGTGGATGCCGCCGCGCGTGTGCTCGATGCCCTGGAGCCGCGCATCTTCGTCGTCGACGACCTCCACCGCTGCTTTCTGCGAGCAGTCGGGGGCTTCCGCGGGCTGCGCGACATCCTCACGGCCATGCACGCCGCCAGCGACCAGCACTTCTGGGTCTGCGCCTTCCACGGCGACAACTGGGCCTACCTCGAAGGCGTGGGCGGTGCGGTCAACCTCGGCGTGTTCCGCAAGCGCGTGGCCATGCGCCCGATGGCCCCCGAGTCGCTGCGAGACTGGCTCGAAGACCACACCCGCGCCTGTGGCCTGGAGCCCACCTACGACGACCTCGCGACCGAAGGTTGGATGGGCTCCGACCCCGTCCGAGCCCGAGAACGTGCGCGCAACGCCTACTTCCGGCTCCTTGCAGAGGCCACGAGGGGCAACCCGCGGGTCGCGCTGGAGCGCTGGAGCCTGTCTTTGCGTCAAGGGGAGGAGGTGGGTCAGGCCGCGGTCGTCCTCTTCGCCCAGCCCGACTCCACCCTCCTCACGGATGGCGGCGAGCACGCGCTGTTCGTGCTGTCGGCCCTGGTGGTGCACGACGGCCTCGATGTCTCCGACCTTGCGCGCGTTCTCAACCTGTCCCCCGCCGCCTGTCGCGCGACCTGCCGGCGGCTCGAGGGCATCGGCGTGCTCGAGAGCGACGAAGCCGACGAACACTTCGACATCACGATGGCCTGGGCCCCCGCGGTCCACCGCCACCTTCGCCGAAAGCACCTGCTCCACCGCGAGTGACGGTCCCTCCCTCCCAGGAGCTGCGCCATGGATGGCGGCTTCGACATCATCAAGTTCATCGACCCCGACGCCATCCCCTACGGCCTGGTCGTCATCGTCAGTGCGCTTGTTCTCAACCGCATCATCGCGAGCAGCCTCGACGCCCTGGGCGAACGGCTCACCGAGCGCCGGCTCCAGCTCAAGAACATCGCGGCGGTCAGTCGTTTCGTCGTCATCGTGCTCGCTACGGCGGCCGTTGTGGGCGCGGTCTTCCGCTTGTCCGAGCAGGCGCTGCTCACCATTGGAGGCACCGCGGCGGTCGCCATCGGCTTCGCCTTCAAGGACCTCCTCGCCTCGCTGATGGCCGGCATCATCCTGCTGTTCGACCGGCCCTTCCAGGTGGGCGACCGGGTGGAGTTCGCCGGCCAGTACGGTGAGGTGCTCGAGATTGGCCTGCGCACCGTGCGCATCGCCACCCTCGACGACAACCTCATCTCCATCCCCAACAACCGCTTCCTCAGCGACGTCGTGAGCAGCGCCAACGCAGGCGCGCTCGACCAGATGTGCGTGTTTCGCTTCTGGATCGGCTGCAACGAGGACTTCGACCGGGCCAAGGGCATCGTGTACGAGGCCTGTGCCGCCAGCCGCTATGTCTACCTCGAAAAGCCCATCACGGTGTCGGTGCGGGAGGGACCGGTGCCCGATGGCGCGGAGCGATTCGCGATCCAGATCACCGCCAAGGCCTACGTTCTCGATGGCCGCTACGAGACAGCCTTCGGCACCGACGTCACCGAGCGCGTGCTGCGGGCCTTCCGCGCCGAGCACATCCGCACCGCGGGTCAGATCGAGTGGGGACCGCCGAAGTCCGGACCTCCACCCCAAGTCATCTCGGGAGGGGCCGCATGAGCCAGACTCGCATCCTCATCGTGGGCGCAGGCGCGGTTGGCCAGGCCTATGCACTCGGGCTGCAGCGCGCCGGAGTCGAGGTCTCCTTCTTCGTGAAGCCGCACCATGTGGAGCGTCTGAAGAAGGGCATTCCCGTGCAGGAGGTGGGCCTGATGTCGGTGGGGCCGCTGGAGGACCTCTCCGATGTGGCGCTGTTGACCGACTGGGACGCCGTTGCTGGCCAGACCTTCCACTCCATCTGGCTGGCGGTCGACGGGACGGCGCTGATGGGGGACTGGCTGGAGGCCATGTCCAAGGCCCGCGGCACCGCGGCGGTGGTGGCCTTTCAGACCGGCGTGGGCGGACGCGAGCGGCTGCGGGCCCTGGTGCCCGAAGATGCCCTGGTGGTGGGCATGATCCCATTCCTCGCCTGGTGGGCACCGCTCGACCCCACCGCGGAGCCGCCTGCCTTCGACCCGCCCGACCCTCCCCGCATGCGGATCTGGCATCCGCCGCTGATGCGCACGCCGCTGTCGGGTCGGGCGGCGTTGGTGGCCGAGCTGGTGGGCCTCCTGCGCGCGGGGGGGCTCTCCGCGAAGGCCGTCGACAACGCAGCGGCGACCGGCAGCATGGGCACCGCCGCGCTCCTCCCCACCATCGCGGGCCTGGAGGTCGCCGGGTGGTCGCTCAAGGGTTTCGCGGGTGGCCCTGTCCCCGACCTCGTGGTGAAAGCGGTGACAGAGGCCCGCACGGTGGCCTCCGCCATCACCGGGACGACGGCGCGAGGCCCTGCGATGTGGCTGCTCCGACCCACTGTGCTGCGGCTGGTGGTGCGCCTGGCCCCCCTGTTCGCGCCGCTCGACCTGCAGACCTACCTCAAGGTGCACTTCACGAAAGTAGGCGTCCAGACCTTGCATACGCTCCACGGCCTGCTGGACGAGGCGGGCTCTCGGGGCCTGCCGGCAGCCTCCCTGTCGTCCCTCGCTCGTCAGCTTGAGGCGGCCCGGGACAGTGGCGGGTCGGCTGACGCGGAGAATTGACAGGATTCGGTTGCCCGTCCCCCTCGGTCCCAGGAATACTCCGCGAAATCCCGCACTCTGGAGTGCCCTGTGATCTGCCCACGCACCACCTTGCTGCTTGCCGTCGTCCTTCCTCTTGCGGCCTGCGAGCCGGTTGTCGCCAAGACCGGAACCACCGACGAGCTTCCTGGCGAAGGTGAAGGCGAGGGTGAAGGCGAGGGTGAGGGTGAAGGTGAGGGCGAAGGCGAAGGCGAAGGTGAAGGCGAAGGTGAAGGCGAGGTCTTTGCCCATGCCGGCGTCTACGAGGGCTGGATGGTCGTCGATGTCGGCTGGCCTGACCGCGATGGCTCCTACTGGTGGGAGGAGCTGTGCGACAACGAAGGCGAGTGGGTCGTCGAAGAGAACGGGCTGCTCATCGGTGAGTTTGACTGCTCCATCAACTGGGGTGGCGGCGGTGGCGGCGGCGGTACCTCCTACCTGTCTGTCTCGCTCGAAGGAGAGGTCGATGCCGACGGCAACGTCGACGGCGAGACCTTCTTCTGGATGGACGACTGGTTCGAAGGCGACGCGGGTCTCTCGGGCGAGGGCGACGGCGCGGAGATGTTCCTCGACGCCGAGGGCACCGTGGACATGGGGCGCGACGATGGTCTCGTGGAGATCGCCTTCGACGGCAACCGCATCTGAAGCGCACAGGTAGACGACATGCTCCAAGATGCCCTGCGGAAGGCCCTTTCCGGAAATGTTGAGCTGGCTGCGCGCACCCCGACCGCCGAGGACCAGCCCGCCTCGGGGGGGCTTTCCCTGCCCCAGCCGCAGGACAGCGAGTGGGGCACCCTGCTCAAGAACTTGGGCGGGGGCCTGCCGGCGGGGGCCTCTCTCGGGCGCTGGGAAAGCGACACGACCCGCCGCATCAAGGACCTCAAGGCCCAAGGCCGTCGAAAGGATGCCCGTGCCCTGTCGTCTGCCCGCGACCAGTTTCTGAAGAAGCGCGACAAGGTGGCCTGGCGGGCCGCCAAGAGCCGGTGGACGGAGCTCGGCTGGTCCGAGAAGCTCTATCGGCGAATCAAGTCGGAGAAGCTCGATGCCGCCAAGGTCGCCGAGCGTCTGCACACCCGGCGGGCCGACCGCATTGGTCGTGAAGGCAACGACGCCATCCTGCAGTGGCTGCGCAGGTAGAGCCGGAGCTCAGCGCCTGACCTGGCTGGGCGCGCGGACCATCTCGTCGACCCGTCGGCGCAGCTGGTCGGCGGTGAACGGCTTAGGGATGAACGCGACCTTGCCGGCCCCCACCAGGCGTCCCGCCACCTCGCTCTCGGTGTAGCCGCTCATCACGAGCACCGGGAGGTCGGGCCACCGGGACTGTGTGAGCGAGAGCACCTCCTCGCCCGACATGCCTGGCATGGTGAGGTCGAGCAGCAGCAGGTCGAAGGCGTCGCGGCGGTCGACCAGGGTGTCGATGGCGAACTGACCGTCGGCGACCGTCTCCACGCCGAAGCCGGCGCGCACCAACACCCGCTGCACGAGCTTGCGGATGACGGGCTCATCGTCGACGACAAGCACCTTGGCGGTCGTCGAGAATGTTGTGTTGTCGGGCGTCTTCGGAGTGGGTGGGTGCGGCTGTCGGACCTGTTCGGCGCTCGCCCGAAGCGCCAGGGTGACGGTGGTGCCGCTGCCCGGAGCGGACCGCACGGTGACGAAGCCCTTGTGGCCCCGCGCAATCCCGAGGACGGCGCTCAGGCCGAGGCCGGCCCGACCCGGCTGGGTGGAGAAGAAGGGCTCGAACATCCGTCGGCGGACCTCGGCCGTCATGCCGCAGCCTTGGTCGATGACCTCCAGCAGGGCGTACTCGCCGGCTTCGGGCTGCTCGGGGGTGGCGAGGCCGTCGAGGGTCATCCCGGGTGTGACGGTGAGCGAGCGGGTCTGGACCACCACCAGGGGGCAAGAGCGGGCATCGGCCTCGGCGGCGTTGAGCACGAGGTTGACCGCAACCTGTCGAAGCTGGTCGGTGTCGACCTCGACGGGCGGAGGCGTGCCGACGTCGAGAACCTCCACCTGGCCGCGCCCCGACAAGGCGGTGTTGAGCAGGCCCTGCATCGCACGGGCTTGCTGCGGCAGCCGAGTGACCACCATGCGAAAGCGGCCGTGCCCCGACACGCCTCGGAGCTGGGTGGTGAGCACGCCGGCCTGCTCGGAGGCGTCGCGGATGACGGCGAGGGTGTCTGCGAGGGAGGTGCCCGCGGGGACCTGCTCCTCGAGGGAGGTGACGGCGCCGAGTACACCTCCCAGGAGGTTGGAGAAGGTGTGTGCGACGCCGCCGGCCACTGCAGCAGTGCCCTCCAGTCGCGCCAGCTCGGCGGCCTGGGCCTCGATGCGGTGGGCGGCCTCCCTGGCCTCGAACTCCTGGGTGACGTCGCGGAGGACGCCGGACAGCCGGGACACGCGTCCGCTGGCGTCGCGTTGGTCGACTTGACCGGTGAGCTGCAGGCGGACGCGGCTTCCGACGGGCGGTGTGAGCCACACGGAGGCGTCGTAGGTGGGGAGGTCGCCGTTGAGGTGGCGCTGCCACTGGGCCTGGGCGTGCTCCAGGTCGGCGGGGTCGAGGTGGCGCACCCAGCGGTCGAGCTCGCTCTCCGCCCAGCTTCCGGGCAGGCCATGGCGCTTGAGCCACGCACCGTCGGCGGAGACGGTGTTGGTGTCGACCTGGATGTCGATTCGACCGAGGTCGGCAGCCCGCAGCGCGGCGTCGAGGCGGCGCTTGGCATGGCGCGTGGCTTGGGCGGTGGCCTCCTGCAAGGTGATGTCGTGGAAGGTGAGAACGGCCTGATGGTCGCCGGATACGGGGTTGCGCAGCCGGGCACCGTTCATCGAGAAGATCCGCCGACGGCCGCTGGGACCCACCCACATGTAGCGGGCGCCCACGAAGCCATCCTGGGAGTCGAGCACGCGCTGGGTGGGCCGCTCGTGCTCGGCCAGTGGGGTGCCGTCGGGTTGGGTGAGGCGGCCGGGAAGCGCCCGTGGCCGACCGCCGTCTTCAAGCCTCTGGGCGGGCAGGGACAGCAGGCGCTCGGCCGCATGGTTGGTGCGCCGCGCCCGGCCTTCGGAGTCGATGACCGCGATGCCGGCGGGCACGGTGCGAAAGACCTCCTCCATCAGTGCCCGGTCACGGCGGCTGTCGGCTTCGGCCTCCCGTCGCTTGGAGATGTCGACGAAGGTGACGACCACGCGGCTGACTTCGTCGTGTACATCGAGCTCGGGGACCGCGGACACCAGCAGCCAGACCCGCCGCTCGATCTGGGGCTGGAACACCCCCATCACCACATCGCGGACGGGCTCGCCCGTCTCCTCCGCCATGACCGAGGGGTGGAGGTTGGGGGGCATGTTGTTGCCGGACTCGTCGACCACATTCCAGCGAGGGTCGAAGCTGGAGCGCCCTCTGATCTGGCTCTCCGACAGCCCCAGCAGCTCACAGGCCTTCTGGTTGACCGCCAGGATCTCGGCTCCGCGGCCGTGCACCACGATGCCGCAGTCGATGGCGTCGAGCACAGACCCCATGATCTGAGCGGGCGACTGCCGCGATGTGGGCGCGTCGTCCTCCAGAGACCGGATTTGAGAGGTGGTTGTCATGGTGGTCCGGGGTTCGACAATGCGGACGGCGACAGCATCGGCGTGGACGAACCCAGCTTCAGACTGAAATGGGTCATTCGTCAAGCCTGTGTTGGCCTGTGTGGGCTGTGCTCCGGTCCCCCGAAGAGTGCCCGAGTGGTCGATGAAGTCGGCGAGAGCGAGCCTGTCGACTGCGCTTTAGCCCGTGGGTCCGGGGTCGACCACCGTGCTCCACCCTACCCCTTCTCCTGCGGCATTCGGTCGAATCGTGGGCTACAATCGCCGCGAAGTGCCCGGTGCGGTGGGGCACATGAGGTGATTCATGCGTCCCATTCCTTCGACCCGGTCGATCGGGCTCTCGGTCCTGCTCGCAGCGTCCACCCTGTCCTGCACGACAGAAGACAAGGACGGCGACGGCACGGTCACCGACACAGCGGCCCTCGTCGTCGATGAGGATGGGGATGGCTATGCGGGCGATGAGGACTGCAACGACACCGATGCTTCCGTGGGGCCCGGTGCGGTCGAGGTCTGCGACGGGGTGGACAACGACTGCGACGGTGCCATCGATGAAGGCGTCCTCACCGTCAGCTTCCTGGATGCCGACGGCGACGGCTTTGGCGACCCCACCCAGCCTGTGGAGGCGTGTGGCACGGCCGAGGGCGCGGTGTCCAACGCAAACGACTGCGACGACTCCGCCGCCGACACCTACCCGGGCGCCACGGAGGTCTGCGACGGCGACGACGAAGACTGTGACGGCGAGATCGACGAGGGCACCACCACCACGGTCTACTCCGATGCCGATGGCGACGGCTTCGGCGATGCGGCCACCGAGCGAGAGGCCTGCACGGTCGAGAGCGGCTTCGTCACTGTGGCGGACGACTGCGACGACGACGACCCCGACGCCTGGCCGGGCAACCCCGAGGTCTGTGACGAGGCCGACAACGACTGCAATGGCGAGGTCGACGAGGGGGTCACCAACACCTACTACCAGGACCTCGACAACGACGGCTGGGGCGGCTTTTCGGGCACCACCGACGCCTGCGCCCCGCCGGAGGGCTACGCCGCCGACGTGGGCGACTGCGACGACAGCGACCCCGCCTTCCACCCGGGCGCCACCGAAGACGACTGCACCGACCCCAACGACTACAATTGTGATGGCTCGGTTGCCTACGCCGATGTGGATGCCGACGGCTGGCCGGCCTGCCAGGACTGCGACGACACCGAGGCAGGGGTGAATCCCGATGCCCAGGAGATCTGCAACGCCATCGACGACGACTGCGATGGCGACATCGATGATGCCGACAGCGACGTCGATCTCAGCACGGGCAGCACCTTCTACGGCGACTCGGATGCAGACGGCTACGGCAATGCATCCGCCACCACCGTGGCCTGCGACGTGCCTTCAGGTTCGGTCGCCGACGACACCGACTGCAACGACTCCGACGCCGCCATCCACCCGGCCGCCACGGAGGTCTGTGACAGCGTGGACAACGACTGCGACGGCGACATCGACGACGACGACAGCGGGGTCGACACTTCGACCGGGTCCACCTTCTACACCGACTCCGACGGCGATGGCTACGGCGATGCCGGCAGCTCCACCATGGCCTGCGACACCCCCTCCGGCAGCGTCTCCAACGACTCCGACTGCGACGACTCCGCGGCCGCCATCCACCCCCTCGCCACCGAGGTCTGCGACACCATCGACAACGACTGCGACGGCGACATCGACGACGACGACGCCGATGTGCACGGCCAGTCCACCTGGTACCACGACGGCGACTCCGATGGCTACGGCCTGTCCACCAGCTCCACCTTGTCTTGCTTCCAACCCACGAGCTACGTCGCCGACAGCACCGACTGCGACGACAGCTCCTCGTCGGTGAGTCCAGCCGGCTCCGAGATCTGCAACGGCATCGACGACGACTGCGACGGCTACACCGACGACGACGACAGCAGCGTCGACCTGTCCACCGGCACCACCTACTACCTTGACAGCGACGGCGACGGCTATGGGGTGACCTCGTCGACAACGACCTCCTGCAGCGTGTTGTCGGGCTACAGTACCGCCTCCTCCGACTGCGACGACTCCGACAGCGCCACCTACCCGGGCGCGTCCGAGACCTGCGACGGCGACGACAACGACTGCGACGGCAGCTACGACGAGTCGCTCACCTGTAGCTACAAGCTGGTGCAGTCCAACCTGAGCAGCGGCCTGTGCGTCGACGACGACCTCTACGTCAACCTCAACGGCAGCCGCATCTACACCGACTCCTCGTGGGGCGCCCAGTGTGGCCACACGGTGTCCTTCACCGCCACCCCCGGCGACACGCTGTACATGTGGGCCGTCGACTCTGTGGGTGGCTGTCGGAACATGTCCAACGTCTACATCGTGCTCACGGCCACCGGAGAGGGGCAGTACCTGGCCTCGGGCTATTCCAACACCTGCGGCCACGGCGCGTCCAGCAGCGCCTTCTGGTCGCGCTCGGTGGCTGTGCCAGGCGCCTTCTGAGCGGTCAGGGCTTGGTGGGCGCCATGTCGAGAATGGCCGGCTTGTCGGCCTCTCCGTGCATGTAGGGAGTCTTCTCCAACAAGCCCACGGTCTTGAGGCTCCGCACCATCACCTTGCCGCTGTCGGGGTAGGTGCAGACCTCGCGCGGCTCGTAGTTGCCCATCGCGAGGTAGACCAGGTCGACGTCGCCTGTGTTGGCGAGCTGGTGGGCGATGCCGGTGCCGGCGGGGCAGGACAGCACATGGCCGGCGCGCACGGCGTACACCGCCTCGCCATAGCGGAAGGTGCCCGTGCCTTCGAGGATGTAGAACACCTCGTCTTCGAGCTGGTGGGTGTGGAACGGACAGCCCACCCGGCCAGGTGGCATGCGGTTGAGGACCAGCCCGAGCTTGCCACCCGCCTGACGCATGGTGGGGGTGAGGACCTGCCAGGAGCCCCCCCAGTGGTCGCCGTCGAGGGACGTTTCGGTGGGCAGTTCGTCGACGTGGTTGACGGGACGGTGGGCGGACATCAGCTCTCCTGTTCTGGGGCGCCTGTCAGGCGTGCCACGACGAATTCCCAAGCCGAAAAGGGGAACAGCCACCGAAAGGCGAGCCGGGCCTTGGCGCTGGGACCGAGGGGGTGCCTCAGGCGGGGGCTGTCCTCGTCGAGGAGGTCGACGATGCGGTCGGCGACGTCCTGGGGGTCGCCCATGCGGGCGGAGATGCGCTCGAACAGCGCCTCGGCCCGGGCGGTTCGGGCGGCGTAGGGACTGTCGGGGTCGGAGGCCGCGCCAGTGAGCCTTCGGTTGGGTCCCGCGGTCATGTCGGTGCGGTAGGGCCCCGGCTGCACGAGGGTGACCCGTACGCCAAAAGCGGAGACCTCGTGGCGTAGAGACTCGGTCATGCCTTCCATGGCGTGCTTGCTGGCAGCGTAGACGCCGAGTCCGGGCAGGGCGATGCGGCCGGCCACGCTCGACACGTTCACGATGTGACCGAAGCCCGCCCGACGCATGTGGGGCAAGACAAGGCGGGTGAGCGCCCACACCCCGAACACGTTGACCTCGAAGACCTTGCGGACCTCGGCTTCGGTGACCTCCTCCTGGAAGCCGCCGATGGCCACGCCGGCGTTGTTCACGAGCGCACCGATGTTGCCGTGCTTGTCGAGAATGCTCTCAACGACGCGGTGTCGGTCACTCTCGGAGGTCACGTCGAGCTGGACGGGGCGCACATCGAGGCCGGTGGAGCGACGCCTCAGCTCCCCAGCCGTCTCGACGTCGCGCAGGCCTGCGTAGACCGTGTGGCCCGCTTGTGCAGCAGACACGGCTGCCAGCAGACCGAAGCCCGACCGACAGCCGGTGATGAGGACGACCATGCCTTCTTCTCAGTCGCGGCGGCGCCACAGCACGGCGAGCGGCATGAGCCACGCAATCCACATGCCCTTCCAGGACGTGGTGCTGCAGCGGCACACGGTGTCGGGCGGGTTGAGGGGGTCGGTGAGGCACTGGCTGGCCTCGCCGGGCGTGCCGTAGTTGCACTTCTCCTCTTCGGCCTCGTAGAACTCCTGGGAGAAGGCGGCCTCACACCAGTTGCCGGGGTCGTCGTTGATGGTGTGGGTGTCGGGGCCGAGCTTGGACTGGTCGAGCATGAGCGAGTGACCGTCGCGGATGCCCTGAGCGGCCATGTTGAAGGCGATCTCGTCGACGATGACGGAGCCGCCCGAGGCATCGGGGCAGATGAGGGACAGGGTCTCGTCGCTGTCGGCTGTGAAGCTCAGGCTGCCGTAGTGGACCTCGTCGTAGGAGCAGGTGGCGGCCCCGCCGGTGTCCTCCTCAGATCCGGTGGGGATGAGGCAGTCGTCTTTCACGAAGAGCTGGACGGAGCCCGCGGGAACCATGACCTCCACGCCATCCTCGCCAATCAGCCACGAGGCCTCCGACAGCGGACCATACTCCCCGGACTCCTCGTCGGTGCCGTACTTCACGCGGCGCAGCTCGCACAGGGTGAGCTCCAGGTCGCGGTCGGTGGCGTTGTAGAGCTCGAACCACTCGTTGGTGCTCTGGGGGGCGGTCATGATCTCGGCGAAGGCGGCCTCGCCCTGGGTCGGCCAGTCGAAGAACGGGCAGTCGTTCTCCTTGCCGGGTGTGCCCACGAGCTCCCACACATCGCCGTTGGGGTCGGTGTGGGTGTAGAGGTTGCCGTCGGTGGGAGGCACGCACCAGTTGGCGAGATCGTCGTTGGCGTCGGCGTTCATGAAGCCGGGATGCAGGTTCACGCTGCACCAGCCGTCGGGGCAGCCGCCGATGAGGTCCTCGAAGGCCCCCCAGTCGACGCGGGCAGAGTCGACCACCTCTCCGTCGCAGACGACCTTGACCTCGCCCGGCTCGCTGCGGAGGTAGACGCCGTACTCGTAGAGGTAGTCGGCCTCGGTGGTGTTGCCGTCGGTGTCCACCCAGGAGATGCCGCCGGCGTCCACGTCGGAGCTGGTGGAGCGGGCGAGCACCACATGGTCACCCACGGCCAGCTGCAGGCTGTCGTCGGTGGCGTTGATGACGTCGGAGTCCCGCAGGCCCTCGTCGTCGGTCCAGGTCTCGATGACACACGAGTGCAGGTTGCAGCCGGCACCGCTGCCGTAGACCTCGATCCACTCGTCTGCGTTGGCGCCATCGCGGGGTGCGATCATCAGCTCGCTGATGACCACGTCGCCGGGCACGCACACATCCACGGGAACGGTGACGTCGCCGTCATCGCCACCGTCGTCGCCGCCTCCATCGTCGCCGCCGCCGTCGTCGCCGCCGGACACGCCGCCATCCCCACACTGGTTGGCCGCGCCGGGCGTGCCGAGGGCGGGAAGGGGACCCCAGGGTTCGTCGTCGGAGTTGAGCGCCGGCGTGACGTCGTTGTATTGGTCAGCCGTGTTGGACTCACACCAGGCGCCGCCCTCGGAGGTGGTGGCGTCGTCGTTGGTGGCGGCGTCGATGGCATTGGCGGGGTCGAGCTGCAAAGTGCAGCTTCCGTAGGTGCCCGTGGTGCCATCGCTCGACAGCTCGTCGCAGTCGAACTGATCGGCCTCGAGGGTGATCTCGTCGATGACGGTGCCGCTGCAGGTGATGCGCAGGATGTTGGCGTCACCGTTGGAGATGCGCAGCGCACCGTACTCGTAGGCGGCGGTCACCAAGCCATCGGCATCGACCGAGGTGGCGGGGTTCTCGTCGTCGCAGCTCGACGTGGTGGACCGGTTGAGCACCGCGTAGGTGTTGCCGGCGATGAGCACGGGACCGGACACGGTGTGGTCGTAGGACGTGCCGCTCACGGTGTTGATGGACTCGAGCAGGCAGCCGTCGAGGTCGACCTCGTCGGTCGAGGTGTTGTACACCTCGAACCACTCGTTGTAGCCGCATGCGTCGTCGGCCAGCACTTCCGTGAACACCAGGTCGCCGGCCGCAGGTGGCGCAGCGAGGGCCGCAGGCGCAAGCAGGAGCAGGATGGCGGTCATCAGAACCTCTTCTCGGCGGACAGCCAGACGTAGGCGAAGCGCTTGGCGGTGGGCTCGTCAGCGTCTTCGGCGGATGCAGTGGGGTCGGCCACACAGGTGCCGGCCAGCTCCGGCGCACCCTGGCGGTCACAGTAGCCCTTGAAATCGGCTTCGGGGTCGACGAGGTCCCACCCGATGAAGCCGCGAGACACCAGCTTCCAGCGGTTGGGCAGCTTCTGGTCGATCTGCACGTAGGTATCGAGCTGGCGCAGCTCCCGAGAGCCGTGGATGTCGTCGTCTCGGTAGCGGATGCGCCAGGTGAGCGTGGTGGGGTCGACCACCTTGTAGCGGGCCTTGAACCAGGTGTAGTGGCCGATCTGATACCAGTACTCGCAGGGCCCTTCCTCGGTGGGGTACAGCAGCGCCTGGTCGGTCCAGACCCGCTGGTACAGGGCGCTCAGGTCGAGGGGGGCGACCGGCACGCCGCGCACCATGATGCCGCTGAAGTTGCGGGTGCCGGACCGGTCGGTGGCCTCGGACAGGTCGTAGGTGCCGGCCTCGGTCTGCACGTCCTCGTAGAGATCGTCGGTGCTGCCGCCGTAGGTGTTGCCGCGGCCAGACGAGGCGAGGTTCTGGTCTGTGCGCTTGGCGTATACGCTGGTCATCAGCTTCTTTTCGATGATCCATGCGTTGAGGCGACCGTACATCATCAGGTTGGTCAGAGGGGCGAGCTCCAGGTTGGCCTGCCACAGGTCGACGTCGCCCGTGAAGCGCACCCGCTCGTTGAAGTCGTAGAAGCCCTTCACCCGCACGCCGCGCTCGTCACGGTCACGCATGCCCTGGAACTCGTCGGCTGCGGCGGTGCCCCGGGCGTGGGGGTTGTCGAAGCCGGTGCCGTAGTAGCGGGCGGACAGCTCGACCTCGCCGCCCAGCGGGTTGAAGACCGACTTGACCAGGGTGCCGGCGCCGCCTGTGAAGGTGTAGGCGAATTCGCCGAAGACATCGACAATGCCGGCGCCCCAGGAGCCGTTGATGCCCACGGCGCCGTAGGTGTCGGTGAGCACCGGATACCCGCCGCGAATGACCAGCTCGTTCTGGGACTGCACGCCATCGATGACCGTGCGGTCCTGTGTGCCGCCGTAGGCGGTGAGGCCGACGCTGGCGCGCTCGCCATCGGAGAAGGTGACGTTGAAGCCACCGAGGCTCTCTCGGTAGGCGTTGGGAAGCGTCATCCAGCCGACCTTCTGGCCGTCGATGTAGATGCGCGGGGAGTCGGTGTCCACCTCGGTCCAGTCGACCGCCTCGCCGCCAGTGACGCCCATGTCGTACTGATAGACGTCGTAGCGGTCGGCCGACGCGAAGACGGTGGTCTCCATGTCCCAGGCGCCGAGGTCGGTGTAGAGGGTGGCCGCGCCGCCGAACAGACGCCGGGGCAGGCGGAAGCGCCGGTAGAACTCATCGGCGGTGACCGACATGTCCTTGTACCAACCGTTGGGTTGGGTTCGGCTGGTGCGGTCGAAGGTGAGGCCCAGGCCAAAGCCCGCTGAGTAGGACCCGAGAATGGCCTCCCAGCGGTCCTTTTCGATGCTCGTGTAGGCTCGACCCAGCTCCAGGGTCTGGCCGTAGGTGGCGTAGAAGTCGTGGCTGTCGGGGTTGTAGGCGAGGCCCCGGATGTCGTTCTGGGCCAGAACCACCACACCTGCGCTGTACTCGCGGTTGTAGGTGACGTCGGTGGAGGCCTGTGTGGCGGGGGCGTGGTTGTAGCCGATCTGTTGGGGCGTGTGCGTTCGGTTGGGGTGGTCGCCTTCGATGGGGTCGGGCTTTTCGAAGTACATCCCAGACCGGATGCGGGCCTTGCCGCTGATCTTGTCTTTGTCGAAGCCGGCGCGGTCTCGGATGCCCGCGGTGGCGAAGGGCTGGATCTGGTCGAGCACCGAGGGGTCGAGGTCGATGCGGTCGGCCATGTCCTTGAGCGAGGCGTAGGGTCCCTTTCGGCGCCCCAGCACGATGCTTCGAGCGGTCTTCATCGTGACGTAGGGCAGGTCGTAGAGCTCCTGCCGGGTGGCCCGGTTGACGTCGACCGGGTTGTTCAACAGCTCGATGAGGGTGTCGAACTCATCCGCCGACAGCAGGCCGTCTTCGTAGAGGTTGCGCAGCTCGTCTTCGTTGGTCTCGCCGATCTCGACCGGGTAGGTGCGGGCGCCGGCAAGGCCCGGCACAGCGAGAATGACCGCCAGCAGGGTGCCTTGGGCCGCGAGCCGGCGGAGTCTGCGATGGGGGCTGGTGGGGACCGCTCGGGTCATGGGTCACTCCGCCCGCTTCCACAGCGCGTCGAAGGCGTTGGTGTACTGGCCAGCCAGAGCGGGATCCGAGACGACCAGAAGGTTCTCGTCGTTGGACTCGTCGGCGGCGATGGTGAAGTTGAAGCTGCCAGTGGCCACACTTGAGGTGTCCACGATGGCGAACTTGTGATGCATGATCCCGTCGTTGTAGCCATATGCCCGCTTTGTGGGCACGCCGGCCTCCGCGAGAGATGCCGCGATGGGGTCGTTCGTCTCCCATCCGTCGATGACCACCCGCACCTTCACGCCGCGGCCATCGGCGTCGATGATGGCATCGCGGATGGGCTCGCTGGTGAAGGTGTAGACGGCCACATCGAGCGTGTCGGTGGCCGTGCCCATGTGGTCGGTGAGGATGGTGGTGAGGTCCTCGTCTTCAGAGAACCAGACCTGGCTGGAGCGGCAGCCGGGGAGCGCGAGGCCCAGCAGGACCAGGGGCACAGCAGTGCGGAAGTCAGGACGCATGCGGCCGTTGATAGCACATCCGGGCCCCTCCCCGGTGACACGGCAGGTACACCCCGATGCCACCCCAGAAAGTGTTGAGCGCGGCGTCAGGATTGACAAGTTGCACCAACGGCCGCCGAGTGGCGCCACGAGCGCCACTGGGAGTCGGTTTGTGCCATACCGCCAGGCCCGGAGAGCGGGCCTGCGCCGGTTGGCGCGGTGTGAAGTGCGTGGTGGTAGGGTTTGTCGCGGATGCGGCGCCAGCGTTCCCCTCTGGTTGAGCAACGCGGAACTCCTGACGCCGCGCTCAACAAATGGGGGATTGGACGCGCTTGTGCAACCGGGAACTCCTGGCACCGTGCGCAATGCGGGGGGGCGGGCCTACCAGCTGTGGCCGACTGCGACCAAGGTGAGCCCGAAGGCGCGGGTGGTCAGCGGCGCATCCACGGCCAGGCCGGGTGCGAGCTCGAGCGCGGAGACCTCCCCATCGTCGCCGACCGGAAAGACGAGGGGGCGGAGCCGGAGCCGGAGGCTGGTGGGCGGGAGAAGGGGAGGGGACGGGAACTCGGTGGACAGCAGCGCGAGCCGGCCCAGCCAGGTCGCCAGCTCGGCCGACACGGTGGGATGCCAGCCTCCTTTGCGGCGGACCAGTCCCACCTCTCCGCGCATGCCGACCGATGGCGCCACCAGCCAGATGCGCTCGACGGCGCCGCCTGCCATCCATGGACCCCCGAGGTCGCCTCGGTGGGCGAGCTGGGGACCGGTTCCGATGACCACCTGCCGGGGTCCGTCGTGCCAGCCCACGCCCACGCCGAGGGAGGTGGTGCCGGCCACTGCCAGTGTCCCCAGGAGTGCCCAGATCACGGTGCTTCCGCGAAGGCTGCGGCGCTTGCCACCACCAGGCGGCTCACCCCGCAGTGGAAGTCCCGGTCGAGGGTGTCTGGAAGGTCGGACTCCTCGTGGTAGTGCGGGTTGCGCAAGTTGGCGGTGTCGGTGACGAACACGGCGGGCACGTCGTTCTGCCAGGCAGGGTCGTGGTCGGAGCGGTGGAAGTCGGACGTGGCGGGCAGCTCGTTGCGTCCCACCCCCTTCACGCCGATGATGCGCGCGCTGCCGTCAATCTCGCCGGACAGCTCGGCCATCCAGCGCAGGTGGTGTTTGGCGGGGCCGTTGGCGAGGCCCACGATGTAGTCGCCCTTTTCGGGCAGCCGAAAGCCCGGCGGCGCGGTCTGTTTGCCGGTGAAGGCGATGGCGTCGAGGTTGAGCACCGAGGCGACCGGGGCGTCGGGGTGGTCCGCCCACCAGGCCAGTGAGCCGTCGAGGCCGGTCTCCTCCATGTCGTAGAACAGCACCTTCACGGTGCGAGAGCGGTCGAGCTCAGCAAGCACCCGCAGGGCCTCCAGGGCGGTGGACACCCCCGAGGCGTTGTCGTCGGCGCCGGTGAACCAGGCGTCGTAGTGGGCGCTGAGGTGGATGGACTGTCCGGAAGGTGCCTGCCCCGGGCCATTGCCGCCCGTGAGCGTGACCACGATGTTGTCCACCGGCACATGTCGGTCGTGGTTGGAAGCCACGCTGTAGGGCACGTCGAGTGTGTCGAGCTGGTCGATGATCCAGTCGAAGGCCGCCTGTCTTCGGTGGGGGAGGCCGTGCTCCGCCATGACGTCCTGGTCGGGCACCTCGGTGGCCATCTGGCCCACCATGGCGTCGACGCCGGCGTGGATGCGGTCACAGTCCACACGTCCGGCAGCCTCCTTCGCGTGCTCCACGACCGCGGGGGACAGCTGGGGCGCACACCCCACCAGTCCCCATGCCCACATGCTCGTCCACGTCCTCAAAACCCTGCCCCCACGCTCAGGAGACTCGCCCGTGCGCGCACGACGCGGCCCCGTCCCATCTGTCCCACCGACAGCCCGAGGGTGGACACACTCATCCGTCCCACCGAAAACCGCAGCGGCTCGCAGACGACACCCACGAAGAAGGGCGCGTAGTCGGCGCGTGCGACGGGGTCCTGCTCCTCCCAGCCCGCTCCGAAGTAGTCGGCCCAGTCGAAGCGTGCGCCGCCCGACCAGCCGGTCTCCAGGCCCGCCGATGGTCGGTACACCACTCCCATCGGTGCGTAGGCGAGGCGGAGTCCCACCTCCCCCGCTGCGCCGTCGACCAGCATCGACGTATCGAGAATGCGCCCGGTGAGGCCGATCTCGATGTCGTCCCTCTCGAGCACCGGTGGGCGCCACAGGACATCCGCGCTCTGCGCCTTGCTCCCCATCCAGGCGACGGAGGCCAGCCAGGCCAGCCGGTCTGTCGACACCGACACCTGCCAGCGGTCCAGCTCGGCGGCCATCGCCGGGAGTGCGCCAACCGCCAACACGCCCAGCACTCAGTCCCCGACCTTGGCGTCGTCGCCTTCGCCCGGCTGCCACACCCATGGGGCGAGGTCTTGTCGAGCCTCCTGCTCGCACACCCGCTCGATGACGTGTACGCCGCCCTCTCGAAGCAGGCGGGTGCCCGCGCCCCGGTTGCGGGGGTGGGGGTCCTCGATGCCGATGACGACCGTGCGAATGCCCGCCGACACCATGGTCTTCGCGCAGGAGGGGGTGCGGTTGTGAAATGAGCAGGGCTCCAGGGTGACGTAGGCCACGACGTCGGAGAGGTCGGGCAGTCGGCCGTGTTCGTCGGCCAGCTGGTTCAGCGCCATGGGCTCGGCGTGGGGATGGTAGGGCGGCTGGGTGTGGCCCCGGGCGATGATCTGGCCGTCGCGCACCAGCACGCAGCCCACGGGTGGGTTCGGGCGACAGGCTGGCAGCGCCTTGCGGCCTTCGGCGAGCGCGGCCCGCATGAATCGGGTGTGGTGGTCGGCCATCTGGGCTCAGTCGAGGAGGGCGAGGGTGAGCATGTCGAGGAGCGCCACTTCGCTGGGATCGACCTCGTGGTCGATGCTCACCATGGTGCGCACAAGCTGGATGAGCGCGTAGCGGTCGCTGCGGAGTGGAAAGGCGGCCTTGATGGCATCGAGGTCGAGGGGTCGGGCTGCCTCCACCTCCACCCACTGACGCAGCTGCTGAAGCGGCATCTCGGGAATCAGCAGCGCGAGGGTCTCGAACTCCTCGGGGGCCACCACCGCGTCGGCGAAGACCGCGTGTACCAGCAGCGACCTCAGGTGGGGGTCGATCGGGTGGCTGCCGGCGAGGGGGACCGTCTGCCTTCTGCGGAGAATGCGCTGATACTGGGTGATTCGCTTCATCCACGCTCCAGCCCACGGCAGCGCGGGCGACCTCGACGGCGTGCATCGAGCCTACGGTCATCGATCTCGTGCGGCAACTCCCCTTGACGCGGCGGATGTGGTCCCTACTCGGTGGCGCCCCGCCTTGGACCCATGGCGAGCTGGTGCCCGTGCTGCGGCGCTGTCCATCGGTCCCAGGCCCGAAAGCCGACTGCGGCCTTGCCCCCAAGGCTGCCAATCCATCGCCCTTTTCGGAGTGTCGACCATGACCGCACCGGACACCACTGCCACCGACGAGACCCACCGCTTCGAGGCGGACGTCCGCCAGATCCTCCACCTCGTCACCCACTCGCTCTACAGCGACCGCGAGATCTTCCTGCGGGAGCTCGTGAGCAACGCCTCGGATGCCCTCGACCGCGCCCGCTTCGAGTCGGTGTCCCGCGACGACCTGCTCGCCGCCGATGGGGAGCCGTCCATCCGCATCTTCGCCGACGCCGAGGCGAAGACCATCACCATCTCCGACGACGGCATCGGCCTCACGCGCGAGCAGGCCGCCGACCACCTCGGCACCATCGCGAAGTCCGGCACCAAGGCCTTCGCCCAGCTCCTCAAGGACAAGGGCACCGACGCCGAGGGCCTCATCGGCCAGTTCGGCGTGGGCTTCTACTCGGCCTTCATGGTGGCGGACAAGGTCACGGTCACGAGCCTGTCGGGCCTCCCCGGCTCCGAGGCCATCGAGTGGACCTCCGACGGCGGCGAGTCCTACACGCTGCTTCCCGGCGACCGCACCACGCGCGGCACCGACGTCGTCCTCCACCTCCGCGAGGACAGCGTCGACTTCTGCGATGTCGACAAGATCAAGGACATCGTGCGCAAGCACAGCGACTTCGTGTCCTGGCCCGTGATGGTCGACGGCGACCGCACCAACCAGGAGCGCGCGCTGTGGACCCGCAGTCCGTCGGAGCTCGAAGACGACGACTACATCCAGTTCTACAAGCACATCAGCGGCGACTGGCAGGACCCCCTCACCTGGCTGCACCTGCGCATCGAGGGCAACGTGCAGTTCAGCGCCGTGGTGTTCGTGCCCCGCAAGCGTCCGTGGGAGCTTGACCGCCTCGACTACAAGGTGGGCCTCAAGCTCTACCAGAAGCGCGTCAAGATCCTCGATCACGCTGATGCGCTCCTCCCCCGCCACCTGCGCTTCGTCACGGGCGTGGTCGACTCCCCCGACATCGACCTCAACGTGAGCCGCGAGATCCTGCAGCAGACCGGTGCGGTGCGCACCATTCGCAAGCTGCTCACCAAGCGCGTCCTCAAGAAGCTCCAGTCGCTGTCTCGCGAAGATGCCGAGGCCTACGGCAGCTTCTGGGGCGAGATGGGCCACATCCTCAAGGAGGGGCTCCACGAGGACAAGGAAGGCGTGAAGAACCTCCTCACCGAGCTTCTGCGCTACCCCTCCACCACCTCCGACGGCGAGCTGCGGTCGCTGGCCGACGTCAAGGCCGCCATGCCCGAGGGCCAGGACACCATCTGGTACTTCACCAGCGTCGACAAGGAGCGCATCGCCGAGGCACCCGTGCTGGAGGGCTTCAAGAAGCGCGACATCGAGGTGCTGCTGATGAGCGACCCGGTCGACGAGTGGGTCGTGATGAGCGTGCAGGACTACGACGAGACGCCACTGAAGTCCGCCATCGCCGGTGAGTTCGACGACGAGGACGACGACGAGGCCGACCCCATCGCCAAGGCGGCGAAGGAGCAGGCCGCCCCGCTCGTCACCTGGATGAAGGGACTGCTCGAAAACGACGTTGCTGAGGTTCGTCTCAGCAACCGGCTCACCAGCTCCCCCTCGGTGCTGGTCGACCAGGAAGGCGCCATGGGCAGCAACCTGGAGCGCATCCTCAAGGCCGCCAACCAGCAGGTGATGGGCACCAAGCGCGTGCTGGAGGTCAACCCCGAGCACCCCATGGTGAAGACCCTCGCTCGCCTCAACAACCAGGGCAGCACCGGCCTGGAGCCCTTCGCCCGTCTGCTCCTCGACCACGCCGAGATCGCCGAAGGCAAGCTCGACGACCCCAAGGGCTTCGCCAGCCGCCTGCAGGCGCTCATGACTCGCGCAGCCGAGGGTATGGGCGGTGGCGTCACCTCGGATGTGGCGCCGGGCGATGCCCCCGAGGTGCAGGTCGAGGTTCTCGATAGCTGACCCCCTTCGCAGTCAACCGCAGGCCCCGTCCGGTTCGGTACTGGACGGGGCCTGTTCGTGTCTGCAGGTGTCGGCGCGTGGGGGTGGATCTGCTCGATTCATGCTGAAGGTGTGGGTCTGCTGCCCGAATCGGTGGGGCAATCCGCGGAGCAAGCATGACGCAGAGCAGTCAGTCGAGTGACCTCGCCCACGCCCTTGCTGCAGAGGTGGCGGCGCTGCGTCGCTCCCAGGCCGTGATCGAGTTCGAGCCGGACGGCACCATCCGGGACGCCAACGACAACTTCCTCGGCGCTGTCGGCTACACCCGGGACGAGGTTGTGGGACGGCACCACCGCATGTTCATGCCCGACGGCGAGGCGGACACCGAGGCCTACGCCGACTTCTGGCGCAGGCTGGCAGGGGGGAGCTTTGTGGCGAAGGAGTTTCGGCGGGTGGGCAAAGATGGCCGGGAGGTATGGATCCAGGCCTCCTACAACCCGCTGTTCGACGAGGCGGGCCAGGTGTTTCGGGTGGTGAAGTACGCCGCAGACATCACCGCTCAGGTGCGCCAGAGCGCCGACAACGAGGGCCAGATCTCAGCGATCGGCCGATCCCAGGCGGTGATCTCCTTCGACCTCGATGGGACGATCCAGCACGCCAACGCGAACTTCCTGGCGACCACTGGCTACGCACTCGACGAGATCGTGGGCCAGCACCACGCGATGTTCGTGGACCCGGACTTTGGCAGGTCCCGCGAATACCGGTCGTTCTGGGCCGATCTGCGGGAGGGCCGCTTCCAGTCCGGCGAGTACCGGCGGTTCGGCAAGGGGGGCCAGGAGGTGTGGATCCAGGCCTCGTACAACCCGATCTTCGATCGCCAGGGACGCGTGTTCAAGGTGGTGAAGTACGCCTCCGACATCACCGAGGCCAAGCAGCAGGAGCTCCGGTATCGGGAGGCCATGCGCGCGTTCTACCAGGCGGCCGTGGCGGGCGATCTGACCCACCGGGCCGACACGAGTGGCCTCAACGCCGACTACGCACAGATGCTGGTCAGCGTGCAGGAGATCGTGGATGCGATCGTCGCCCCGATCCGCGAGCTGAAGGAGAAGCTGGCGGTGGTGTCCACCGGCGATCTGCGGGCCTACATCCAGTCCGACTTCAAGGGCGACCACGCCGAAGCCAAAGACGCCCTCAACCAGACGCTCGACTCCCTCAACGAGGTGCTGCGGGGCGTGTTGTCGGCCGCCGCGGAGATGTCGAGTGGCAGCGCCCAGGTAGCGGCGGCTTCCCAGAGCTTGAGCGGAGGGGCCGCCCAACAGTCTGCGGCGGTGGAGCAGATGGTGTCGATGATCGACGACATGACCAACCAGGTGGCCCGCACAGCCGAGGGGGCACGCGAGGCTTCTTCGCTCACGGTGCAGGCCGGCGAGCTGGCGCTCGTGGGCGACGAGCGCATGAAGGCCATGGTGGAGGCCATGACGGCGATCCACGAAAGCAGCAACAACATCGCCAAGATCATCCGCGTGATCGACGAGATCGCCTTTCAGACCAACCTGCTCGCCCTCAATGCGGCGGTCGAGGCCGCGCGGGCTGGCAGCCAGGGCAAGGGCTTTGCGGTGGTCGCCGAGGAGGTCCGCAGCCTCGCCGCGCGGTCGGCCCGAGCGGCCTCGGAGACCACCCAGTACATCGAGGACGCCATCCGGCGGGTCGAGAGCGGCACCCGGCTCGCGGGGGAGACCGCAGATGCCCTCGAGAAGATTGTGGGCTCCGTCGAGGAGGTCGTGGGACTGGTCGGCTCGATCGCCGATGCGTCTCGCGAACAGGCCGATGGCATCAGCCAGGTCTCGGCGGGCTTGAAGACCATCGAGCGGGTCACGCAGACCAACACCTCCTCGGCAGAGGAGACGGCCGCGGCTTCATCGGAGCTGTCGGCCCAGGCCACCGCCCTGCGCGAGCAGCTCGAGCACTTCCGCCTCACCGAGACCGCACCCGCCATGCCCGCCTTCCACGAGCTGTCCCCCGACATGATGGCCGCCCTGCAGGCATTCATGCGGGCGCAAGGTGGCCTTGGAGGCTTCGCACGTTGAAGCTGGGGCCTTCGGCTGACCCTGCCTTTCATGCAGCCTTCGGCTGACCCTGCCTTTCATGCAGCCTTCGGCTGACCCTGCCTTTCATGCAGCCTTCGGCTGACACTGCCTTTCATGCAGCCTTCGGCTGACACTGCCTGACACCTTCCCTGTCAGGCCTCGAGCGCCCATGGACCACGGCTAAGGTCGGGGTGGCAGAGGGAGGACGGTTCCCTCGCCGCACCCACCCAGGGCCCACCCGCGGCCCGTCTTGCATGGGGTTGTTGTGTTGTGTTGGGGCGTTGGCTCCACGCAACACATGTTGCGCCTGTGCAGGTCCAATGGAGTCAACGTGTCTTTGATGGCTCAGGTCAGCACCTTCTTTGTGGAGTCCGCCGCGGCCCTCTGGCGGCTGTTCGCCAGTACCGACGACGCCTCCTCGCCCGGCTCGGCAGACGCCCCGGCTCCCCCCGACACCCCCGCTCTGGACTCCGGAGACACTGGCGGCGGGGGCAGTGGTGGCGGCGACGACTCCGGCTTCGGGGGCGGAGACTCCGGCTTCAACGCGGGGGACACCGGCATCAACTGGGGCGACACCGGCTGGGAAGGCTGGGAGGACTGGGACACCGGCTACCCCTACGTCGAGACGGACGACCAGACCTGCTACGCCGCCGAGAAGTACGAAAAGCCTGTCTGCTACGCCAAGGGCGGACGCACCCAGGAGGCCGAGGTCATCGTGCAGGGGCTCAAGTGCTCCGCTGTGGCCGCAGAGGTCCCGCTCGTGGGGCTGTCGTGGGTGTTGGTCCTGGGCCTTGTCGTGTGGAGGACCCGCCGATGACCCTCGCTTGTCTTCGCCCCTTCGCTGTCGCCATGTCCCTGGTGCTCCCCACCGTGGCCACGGCCTCCGACAATCCCGACGGACACCGCTACAAGGGCTTTGGCGGCGTCAGCTACGGCCTCGTCAAGTTCATCGACAAGGCCAGTCCTGCGCCCGGTGTGGAGTCGGTCGCCCTGGCCAACCCCGAAGGTGCCAACCGGTCCCTGGGAGCGGACTTCCTGCTCCGCGTCGGCGAGTCCAACTGGTTCGCGGGCTACGCGGTGGCCTTTCAGGGGGGAAGCACCTTCGTGCGCCGGCTGTCGGTCTTCAACACCTCGAAGACCACGCCCAACGACGCCGCCTGCTACGCCGAGCAATGCTTCGGAATGACGTCCACCAGCTTCTACGACGTGCTCCACGTTCCGATGGAGGCGAACACGGCCTACGCCTGGGACATCGGCAAGGGCAACCTCTACGTGGGCGGCGGACCCAGCATCCACATCGCTCAATTCACCGCCTACAACGCTGTCAACGCGGTCCAGGTGTTCGAGGCCTCCGACGTCGACGACCCCTCCGCCAACACCGCCACCTCCGTGGTGAGCAAGGTGGAGGGCGGCACCCGAAAGTACGGGCTCGGGGGACAGGTGTTCGCTGGCGGCGGCATCGAGCTGGGCTCTCTGCCCCAGATCGGCGGACGATGGGGCCTCACCTTCTCGCTTCGATACCAGAAGGTGCGCGACATGACCCAACTCATCCAAGGCCACTACACGGCGCAGGAATACATGCTCGACGGCGAGGAGTGCTCGGATGAGCTGTGTCCCAACAAGGAACGGGAGTGGAAGCAGGAGGTCGTGGTCGATGGGGACAACTTCGGTGGCCGTCTTGGCCTCGTGTTCTTCTTCTGAGATGCGGCTGCCTGCCGATGAGCGTTTCCGAGCCCGGAGCGAAGATGGGTAAGCTTGCCCTGCTGTCCCCCTCGCGTTCACCAGATTCCGCCTGGCGAGCTCACTCTGCCGCCGAGCCTGCCACCGTGCTCGAAGCGGTGTTGGGCTGTGTGCGGGGGGCCATGCCCGTGGCCCCCCTGGTCGAGGTCGTCTGCGGCGCCGATGTAGAGGCCGGTCGGCAGGCCCTGGAGGCGTCGGTGTCCAAGGGCCGCATCGTGCGCGATGAGTGCGGCTGGGTACGCCTCAACCCTGTCTTTCGACGTCGAAGCTTACCTGCGGTCTCCCCCATCGCCCTGCGCGCAGTCGAGCGGGCGTGCGGGTCGGAGCCCGCCTCCCTCGCACTCCAGGTGGCCCGGCTGAGTCTGGTCTCCTGGGACAGCCCCGCCATCGTGGCCGAGGTGGAGGCCTTCTTCGCCCGTGTCCGCTGGGGACTGCGTGCGCGCGAGCTGGTCGAAATGCTCGACAAGGCCGACTTGCTGGGTGTTCTCATCGAGGTGGCGCCTCGGTCCCTGCTTGCGCTCATGATCGAAGGCGGTCGCGCAGCCCAGGCCCGGCCGGTGGTGGGGCACGACCGCTTTCTTCGCGCGATGCTGGCGCTGGAGGACCGCGACACCGACGCCGCCCGGAGCCTGCTCGACGGCCTGGTGGGCCTGCCTGTGCGCTTTCTTCGCTTGCGGGTCTTTCGCACCCAGTTCGACTACGACGCCCTGGAGGCCGAGCTCGCCCACATCCCCGAGGTGGGCCTCAGCCCCATCGACACTCTGAGGCGCGCCTACTACACCCACCGTCTGTTCACCTTCCGCGGCCGCTGGGCGGAGCTTCCCGAAGTGGTCGCGCGAATGCGGGCAGCCGCCGAGCGCACCGAAGATGGCAGCCTGATGTGTCGGGTGGTGGAGGCCACCCTCACCCAGACCGTGCGGCGCGGCGACCTGATGGAGAGCAAGGCGCTCATCACCGAGCTGGAGCGCCTCATCGGGCAGGGCTGGTCCCCTGGGCTGCGCAGCCGGCTCGCCCTGCTCGGTGCCTACATCGCCGACCTCGAGGGCGACCACCTGGAGCTGGAGGCCGCCCTGGCGCGTCCCTTCCACGGCGAGGCCTACGGCTTTCTGCGTCGGCTGCAGGTCGGCGGTCTGATGATGCTTCGGGGCCAGTCCCTCGATGCCCTGGAGGTCCCCGAGATCCAGAGCTCAGTGGGCTCCCTCGCCCAATACCTCGCGGAAGTGGGTCGCTTCGAAGAGGCGCTTGCCCACGTCGATGCCCGTCCCGCGGGCTTCACCGACCAGGACCTCCTGGTGCTCCGTGGCCCCATTGCCGCCCGACTCGGGGTGGGGCAGGTGGTCGAGCTGTGGGCGCACGCCACCCCCTACCAGGTGTGCAAGCTGAGCTGGGGAAACACCCTGGCGGCGCTGCATGAAGGCAAGCTCGACGACGCCCGTCGCTGGACCGACCGCGGGCTGGAGACCGCCAGTCGCTTCGGGTTGTGGGGGCTGGGGGCTCGGCTGCTCGTGATGGGTGCTGATGTGGCCTGTCGGCAGGGGCGTGTCGACGATGCGCTCGCCATGCTGGATCGCTACGACAGCCTCCGAAGGCATCCGGAGGACTTCCGCACCAACATGGTGACCGTCGCCCGCCTGCGCATCGCCGGGGAGCCTCCCGATGCCGAGCTGGTGGACCGTCTCGTCCGCCAGCACGACGTCGAGGCGCTCGCGGTCCTCGCCGCGGACCACCCGGTGCCGCCGGCTGCCGAGGTGCTGCTGCAGGTGCTTCCCGAGGTGGCCAGCGACCAGCTGGAGGCCTGCTTTCTCCAGCCTGCCGGTCGCAAGAGGATCTGCGTGGCGTCCCAGGGGCGCTCGGTGCGATTCCCAGATGGCCGCAGCCTCGACCTACGGCGTTCGGGGGCGCCCCGGCGGGTTCTTCTGGCTCTGCTGGCCCACCGTCGGGACCGCTCCGGTGAGTGCCTCGATGCAGATGCCCTGATCCAGCTTGGATGGCCGGGAGAGAAGATTCTCTGGGACTCTGCGAGAACACGCCTGTACACGGTGATCAGGCGGCTCCGCGCCCGGGGGGTGGAGGCACTTGAGACGGTGGACGGGGGATACCGCATCTCGCCGGAGGTCGACGTCGTCTTCGAGGATGGCGCCGTCTGACGCACGAGTGTCGCGCGCGCTCTGTCACAGACCTGTGCGCTTGCCCCGATGGTGTGGTTCGCATAGCAGCCAGGGACCGATGCGGAAGGTCCGCGGCGGCACTGGCCCACGGCGCCTGGTCCGAGGTCCCTCGAGGACGACGACAGGCGCGGTCAGGATGCCCCTCCGCACGGTGTTGTGCAGCCGCACAGAGAGTGGCTGTGTGCAATCCGCGGGATCTCTTCGCGGGCGTGTATTTCCGCCCGGAGGACTCCCATGACCCGTCCCATCCTGGGCGCTCTTGCGCTCTCCCTGGTCCTCGTCGGCTGCGACGAGCCCAAGTCCCTCGAAGTGGCCGCGGCCGACTCCGAGGCCTTGTCCACCCCCGACCCCGTCGTCGACTCCGATGACACCACCGACAAGGTCGACGCCGCCGTGCTCGCCTTCGTCAACGCACCCGACACCACCTTCGAGGTGCTCGACCTCGACGTGGGTCTCGACAAGCGCGCCGCGGAGCGCATCGTGCGTCACCGCGATGGCCGTGATGGCGAGTGGGGCACCTCCGACGACAACCCCATCGATACCGTCGATGAGCTGCTCACCATCGACTTCGTGGGCGATTCTGCCCTTCAGAGCCTCGAAGCCTGGGTCGACTACCTGTCCCAGGATGGCGAGGTGGTCGAAGGCGTCGCCTTCACCGACGAGGAGGCGGCCCTGGTGGTGTCCCTGGCCAACACCGCGGACGCCGACTGGCTCGACGTGGAGCTCGACCTCGACGTGCGTGCGGTCGACCACATCATCGACGCCCGTCCCATCGCCGACCTCCGGCAGCTGGCGGCGGTGCCCTACGTGGGGCCGGCCACGCTCGAGCGCCTTCGCGACGCCACCCACAAGTAGGCTTCAGCCGAGTCCATCGCGCGACATGCCGACCACCATGGCGTTGAGTGCCTGGAGGTCCGGCTTCTGGGGGAGGGGACTGCGCCCGTCCTTCACCATGGCCCTGAGGGCGTCGCCTTCGGCCTGGGCCCGCGACACCAGCTCGTCGTAGGTCCAGGCGCCTCTACGGATGGCACGCAGCTCGTCGGCATCGCGGCCCCCGCGCCACACATGCACCTCGCCGGTCTCGACGATCTCGCGCCCCATCCGGAGCAGCCGCACGAGGTGGGCGCCGTGCTTGGTGTCGTAGCCGTGCTCGGCTTCCAGTGCGGCCCGCGCCGGGTTGCGCTTCTTCTGCCAGGTGCGGAACTGCTCCCAGTTGCGCTGGGCGGCCCGATACCGCCGCTCTCGGTCCATCGCGACGATGAGGTTGTCGTCGAGCCCCACGCTCCGCGCAGCGAGGTGCCACGGCGACTCACCGGCCACCAGCACCTCGGCCATGAAGCCGGCCAGGCGGTCTTCGAGGCGTTGGATCTCCGACTGCGGCAGTGGACCCCAGTCTGGAGACCACTCATCGAGCCGCTTTCTCACCGCCGCATCGGCCGCCAGCATGTGGTCGCGGGGGAGGAGGGTGCGCTCGGGCAGACCATACTGGCCGCGCGTCGGCTGGGCCTTGGGTGGGTTGAGCAGCCAGTGCCGGTGCCCCTGAATGCGCTTGAGCTGGGACAGGGCGTAGCCGGTGAAGGTGTGCGCGGCCTTCTGGGACAGAAAGGCGTCTCGGTGTTCGCGCAGTCGGTCACCGAGGGGACTGCACAGGCGAAGCTCGGCGTCGCGGCAGAACAGCAGCTCCAGCATGTTGGGGTTGCAGTCGGCGCAGAGCCTGCAGAACTTGGCCAGGGCGTAGACGCTGCCCTCGAGCTTGGTGCGGGACACCACCGTCGCCTCATCCGCGGTGAGAAGGTCGGCGAAGACATCCATGTCGGCGGCGTCGTCGGCCTGCGCGAATGCCGGAGCCATGCCGAGCAGGTCGTCGGCAGGCGGCAGGGCCACCCCACGAAGGTCGACGTCGGAGTCCGGCGAGGACAGGCCCTGGGCGCGGCTACCGGCGACGCCGAGGAGCAGAGTGCGGGCGCGAAGGTCGAAGGACACGGCCATGTCGAGGTCCAGCGTTCACTGTGCGGGGGTGTGCACATCGTTGAGACGCCAGTCGTAGGCCGCAAACCGCAGCACTGCACCCGCTTGCACGGCGTCGGCCACCTCGGGGGGACCGTGTCGGGCGAGCCAGGCGGCCTTGCTGGGGGCGTTGGGGGTCCAGCCCTGCGCGGTGAAGTCGGGTCCGTACCAGTCGAGCAGGGCTGTGACCGTGATGTGGTCGCCGTCCACCGACAGCCACGCCTGTCTGCCGAGGGCATCCCGGGTGGCGCTGTCGAGCTGTCCCTCCACGCGCTCGGCCGTGAAGGCCTCGTCTCGCAGGGGCGGACATCCAACGCTGGCGCAGTTCAGGGCGAAGTGGAGCCGGGGGTCGCGGAAGATGGGCCGCAGCAGGCCATGTTCGATGTCATCGAGCGACACCTGCTCTCCGGCGACCGTCCAACGCGCGTCTCCCCAGGGGTCGTCGAGGTCTCGGATGCTGGCGGGCAGCGTGGGCTGCTCCACGATGAGCGACAGGGTGAGCGCGTTGTAGGCGTTGATGAGCAGCGCCTTCTGTTCGGCGCCGGGCAGCACGGAGAGGTCGGCTGTGGCGAGCTGGTCGAGGTAGTCGGAGAGCGCCGCCTCAGGCACCGCCGCGTAGTCCACCCGACCGACATCCGGACGTGCGACCGCCTTGACAACGTCGTCCCACGCGCTGTGATCGAAGGTCTCCATGCCACCGTTCCGGCCCATCTGGAGCTGAGACTCCAGAGGGTGCCCCCGCAGCTTCGCCTTGGGCGCGAACCACGACGCGCACCCAGTGGTGGTGAGGAGGGACACAGCGGCAGAGGTGAGGAAATGGCGCATCGACATGCGGGGGGGATGCCGGGGTCGCGGCTGGGTCGCACCTCAGCCAGGTACCGCCGCGCCCTGCACAGAGGTCACTCCGCCGCCTCGAAGTCCGCCACATTCTCGAAGCCGTAGCCCAGCATCTTCAGCTCGCCGATGCAAGCCAGCTCGGCGTCGACCGACTCACAGGCCCAGCCCACGTAGACGTCCTCGGTCCCCCAGACTCCGGTGGCCACCATCGAAAAGCTGCCGGGCAGCGGGTCGGGCACCGCTTCACCGGACAGCTCGAGGTCGAGGGTGAGCGGCGCGATGGCGGGGTCGACCTCGGCATGCATGAACAGCTCGGCCTGGAGGTCCTTGCCGACGGTGAGCTCGCCATACTCCGCATCTGGCACCAGGATCTCGAAGCCCGAGAAGCCGGCGCTCAGGTAGGTGAGCTCCCAGGTGCCCACGAAGTCGTGCACGCCGTCTTCGCCGTCGCAGTCGCCATCGATGCCATCGCCGGGGGTCTCGGTGGCGCCGGGATGGATCCATGGGTTGTCGTCGTCGCAGTCCTCGTTGCTGAAGAAGCCGTCGTAGTCATTGTCTTCGGGCTCGGCGCCCGACTTTTCGCGACAACCGACGAGGACCAGCAGGCCAAGGCAGAGGCAGGTGCGCATCCTCAGCTCCGCATCGACGGCATGTCGGGAAGGCCGCTTCCGCTGGTGTCGACGCCGAGCGCGCCCAACAGACCCGAGAAGACCTCGGCCTCGGCCATGTTGCGGCCCGGCTCGGGGTCGCCGGTCTGGGGGTCGAAGCCGTAGGTGAGGCCGGTGTCGGGGTCGACGCCTCCGCGCAGGGTGTCGCCGGGAACGAGGGGCGAAAAGGCCGCCACGCCATTGTTGATGCTGTGGCCGGTGCCCCAGTCGTCGGCGCCAGACGGGCGGGTCTTCTCGCGTCCGAAGTCGCTGGCGATGTAGATGAGGGTGCGGTCCCACATGCTGGTCCCGTCCCCCATGTCCTCATTCTCGAGCAGCGAGATGAGGCCGTCCACCACGCTGTACAGGCGCGACCACATCACCGCCTGCCCCGCGCGGTGCCCCTGGTGGGAGACATCGAAGGCCAGCGGGGGATTGCGCACACTGTTGAGCGGCAGCGAGGCGCCGTCGTCGTAGGGCACCGTCTCGTCGTAGACGAAGTCGAAGTTCGGGCCCAGCGTGACCGACACGCTCACCCGGTACTTCAGCAGCAAGAAGGCGAGGGCGGCGCTGGCGTCGAGGGGGTCGAGACCGAGCTTGGGGAAGGCCGCCTGCACGGCCTGGGCGGCGGGCGAGCTCGACAGGCCGAAGTCCGCCAGCGGGAAGGCCTCGCTGTGGTCGAGGAACATGAGCTTCTGCACGAGGTCGTAGCCCTCGATTCGCTCCTGGGGCGTGCCGCGGAGGTCCTTCCACTCCACGAGGCGCGGCGCATCGCGGAACACGCGGTCGAAGTCGGTGGCCGGCTCGAACACCTTGTTGCGGTGCTGGCGGATGGCCTTGAGGACCTCGGGCTCGATGGGGAAGGCGCCGCCCTTTCGGCCGTCGAGCGACAGAGGCCAGATGCTCGGATTGGGGACGATCTGACCGCGGGCGTAGTTGGGGACCGTCGCGTCGGTGCCCCGCTCGCTGTAGCCCATGCCCGCGAGCAGGTGGACGTTGGGGATGGGGGCGTCCATGCCGTATTGCCAGGCCACCATCTCCTGCAGGGTGCGGCCCTTCCAGGCCTCGTTGCCGGTGATGGCTCTGCGCTGGCCGATGGCGTGGTTGACGCTGGTGCGATTCCAGGTGGACACCATGAGGTCTTTGCGGCGCCGGGCCAGAAACTCGGAGGGCGTGACCGAGAAGCTCGCCGGGATGGCGCCGATGCTGCTGCCCTGGAGGTCGACCGCGCGGAAGGGGGAGCCCTCCCAGCCGGTGACCAGGCTGTCCTCGAAGGTGTTGAGGGTGTCCGGGGTGGCGGACTCGCTGGCCCGGATGGCCAGGGGACCGTCGATGATGGAGCCACCGCCACTCGCGCACAGCACGATGAGGAAGCGGGGGTCGCTGGCCTGTTCCGCGAGGGCCTGGTGGCTCATCAGCATGCTGCCGGCGGCGGTGCCGGAGGCTGCGGCGAGGCCCTGGATGAACTCACGACGGGTGAAGGGGGGACGTCTCATCGCGACCTCAGTAGAAAAGGGCTTCGGTGGACGTGGCGACGACCATGCAGGCGCCGATGCTGCCGTCACGGAGCACATTGTCGGAGATGCCGTCGAGCGCGTCGTAGGTGGCCACCAGTGCCTCCACCTCCTCGGCCTTCGGGTCGCGGGACAGCAGCCGTCGGACGAGGCTCTGGGCCACCTGCTCGCGGGCCTGCAGCCAGTCGAAGCGGGAGCTGCGGTTGGCGTCGAGCACCGGCCCGAAGATGACGGCCGGCCCCTCCACATCGCGCTCGTAGCGCAGCGAGCAGGCGGACAAGGCCACCCGGTCGACCGCGATGGGGGCGCTCACGGGGGTGGTCTCGAGGGGTTCGTCGATGCCGAGGCGGGCGGGCTCCACGCCACCGAGGGTGATGCGGTGGGCCTCGGAGACGCAGTCGAGCTGACCGAGCTCCCGGCACAGTTCCCACTCTTCGAGGGCGAGGCCGTTGGCGAGGTCGCGTCCCCAGACCTCACCCGACTTGGGCAGGACGCGCGCCTTGGCGCTGTAGTCGCGCTTGACCGCGGCGGGGTCGTCCTTGCAGGCGGGGGCCAGGGCCAGCACCGCCACCATCATGCAGGTGCGGACAGTGCCGCGGTTGCGTTCAGGGAGCACCGTAGGCCTCCGTGTCGATGAGGTCGTGGAGCATGGCTTCCACACTCCAGCCGTGGTCTGTGCCGAGGGCGTCGACCAGGTCGTTGAACTCGCCCCGCTCGGTGGCCCGGGGGTCTTCGCGCAGCAGCAGGCGCCAGTAGTCGAGCACCGTGGACCGTCGGAAGGCCCGGGAGTTGGCAGCCACCTCGGCCCACTCCACGAGGTCGGCCACCGGCTCGCCGAAGATGTAGCCAGCCTCGGGCGTGGTGGTCACGCGGATGCCGTCGACGTCCTTGAAGCCCTCCAGCCGGCGTGGCGAGTAGCTGTACTGCTGGGCGTTTCCGCCGCCGATGCCCTCGTAGCGGGAAAAGGGGTAGGACAAGGGGTCGAGCGTGGAGTGGCACGAGGCGCAGGCTTCCACCTGAACGCCCTTGTTGTCGTAGTCCTGGGGCTCGTCGGCGATGGGGTGCAGGCCCTCGAGCTTGGAGATGTCGTAGCCGAGGAACGCCCGGTAGGCCTGGGCGGCGGTGGTGCGCGGGATGCTCGTGAACATGGTGTTGCTCATGAGGAACCAGCGGTGGGTGATGAGCCCGGCCCGGCGCTCCTCGATGACGCCCTGGTAGCGGTCATAGCCTCGCAGGTCGGCGTCTTCGCGCGGCGAGCGGTTCCACTCCTCGTAGACGGTGCCTTCGTTGGTGCGCTGCATCGACACGAAGGTCTGGCCGGTGAGCACGAGGCGCACGTCGCGATCGTCGGTCTGGGTCCACACGAAGTAGGCGAAGTCGTCGTCGTAGTCGGCAAGGGGAATCTCACCGCCGTCTCGGCCCGACTTCACGGCCTGTTGCGGGCCGATCTTGCGGTTGGCGATGTTCCAGACGCGGCCGTCGAAGCCCCGCCAGAACTCGGAGTCGAGGCAGACATCGAGCTGGTCGTGCAGCGCGCCGCCCTTGTTCGACGACCTGCGAAAGTCCTCCCGCTCCAGCATGCTGGGGGAGCGCCCGCAGAAGTCGAGCATCACCTTCTTGAAGGCGTAGTCGTAGTCGTAGCCGCAGACGTCGTAGCCGTCGGATTTGTCGGTGTCCTTGCAGGACAGGGCGATGGGCGTGCTGCCCGCGTCGGATGGCGAGCTGCCTCCCATGATCTCTTCGAGGTTGAGGTAGCCGTCGTCGTCGGAGTCGAGGTCCTCGATGGCCCGCAGGCCGGGCTCCAGGCCTTCCAGGAAGACGTCTTCGTGAAGGGGGCGCGCCTCACCGGGGGACAGCGCCGCGGCCAGGTCGACCCCATAGGCATTGAGGGACGGCGGCGTGGTGTGACACACGGTGCAGTCGGCCTCGGCGCCTTCGCAGAGCGGGGCGTCGGTGTAGACCTCGCAGAAGGCGTCGGGCGCGGGGGGCTGGGCCTCGCCGGGGGCGGACACGGCGGCGACCGCGACCACTGCGCCGAGAGCCCCAGTGGCGGCGAGCAGGCGGAGCTTGGGAGAGACAGTCGACATGGACGGTCCGGGGAGAGGGTGCGCGCAGGGCGGCAAGGGTAGCGGGAAGAGCGTTGACCCGTGGGCTGTCGGGGCCTGAAACTCCGCCCCGCGACGAATCTGCTACTCGAAGCTGACATTTGGACAATTGGACAAATGGAGGTGTTTGATGCCGTCCGAGCTGTCTGTCGCCCTCCGTGCCACCGCAGAGGCCTTTCTCGCCGCCAACCCACCCCCCGGCGAGGTGCTGGTCTGTGCCATCACCGGCAGCCACCTCTACGGTTTTCCGTCCCCCGACTCCGACATCGACCTGAAGGGCATCCACCAGGCTCCCACCGCCCAGGTGGTCAGCCTCTTTCCGGGCCGCTCCGACCACGACCGGCTCGCGGTCTTTCGGGGCGTGGAGTGCGACCTCACCACCAATGAGCTGGCCCCGGCCCTGCGGCTGCTGATCAAGGGCAACGGGAACATGCTGGAGCGCATCTTCTCGCCCCTGCAGCTCGTCGACACCCCCGCTCTACACGAGCTGCGCGCCCTCGCCACCGCTTCTCTCAGCAAGGCGAGCGCCGGCCACTACCGCGGCTACCTCAAGGGCATGCGCCGGGAGTACCGCAAGAACCCCAGGGCCAAGTCGCTGCTCTACTGCGTGCGCGTGGCGCTCACGGGCGCCCATCTGCTCGAAAACGGTGTGGTGGAGGCCGATCTCACGGCTCTTGCCGAGCCCTGGGGCTTCCCTGAGGCGCTCGAGCTGGCGCGCTTCAAGGTGAAAAACGGCGAGAAGGTCGCCCCTCCCGCCGCTCTGGCCCGCTCGCTCGAAGCCCGGCTCGACGAGCTCGACCGCCTGCTGACCGACGCCTTGAGCCGCAGCACTCTGCCGGACCGCCCGCCGAACGTCGACGCGCTGGATGCCTGGCTGGTGGGCCGCCGGCGCTTTGGTCCTATCCGCTGTGCGTCTCCTGTTGCGGATGCTGGCCGCCAAGACCAGGCTGACTGCTGACAGCTCGAGTGCCACTGCCGACCCTTTCTTCTCACGAGTCGGCTCTGAGCTCACATCTCCATGTCGCCGTCCATCATGCAGTGGCTGTCGTCGCCCATGTCGTGACAGATCATGCCGTCGGCCTCGCAGTCGGTCTCCTCCCACGCGCCGTCGACGCACTCCTGCAGCACATCGCCATCGCAGGACTTCGCGCCGTCTTCGCAGGCGTCGTCCTTGTCACCACAGGCGACCAGCGTGGTGAGAGCGAAGAGGGGGAGCAGAGTGAGGAGCTTTCGGTACATGGGAGCCTTCCGGGGGGCGCGGTGGTCGGCGGGATGCCGGCGCACTGGTGCCGAGGAGCTATCGGGGGTCCTGGGGCCTTGAGGACGGGTGCGACCATTTGACACACCGCCCCGCCGGCCGTTGGATCCGGTGGGAGTTCCGCCATGCCCGAGCAAGACCCACCAACCGAAGATGTGCCTGTCGAGGGTGCTCCCGCTGCCACCGAGCCCGAGCTGCAGGTGGATGGCCTCGAAGGTACGCCCGGTGGTCCGTCGACCCCCCAGCCCACGGCGGGACAGGTCGCCGGCGAGGATGTGAACGAGGGCGCCTTTTCGGCGGTGCATGGCCATGTGGTCCGGGCGCCCGCCACCTCGGGCTGGGTGGACGTGACAGCCCTCGCGGTGATGGTCGGGCTGGTGGTCGCTCTGGTCGCCTTGTTCGTCCGCTGGCGCCGACAGCTCGAGCCCGGGGGGCTCCACCCTCGACGGGCGATTCCGGCCGTTGTGGGGCTGGCCCTCGCCATCCTGCTGTTCCCGGGCGCTGCCGACGAGTTCGGTACCGGCGCGCAAGAAGGCATCCAGGCCAGCCTCCGCGTGGTCCCCGCCGCCGTGGATGCCGGCCTGCGCTGCACGGTGTCCGATGCCCCTCGTGAGCAGGACGGATGCGACCACCACGGCGTGATGGCCCTGCCTGGCTACCTCGGCCAGGCCACCAGCCTGGTGATGTCGGAGGCGCGGCTGGCGCGGTCCGGAGCGGTGGTCGTCCGCCAGGATCTGGAGACCGGCCTGAAGCGGGCCGCTGCTGACCGGGTGTGGGGACTTCGCTACGTCCCTCAGACGGCCATGGCCTATGGCGCAGACAGCGAGGTGCGGTCGCGAAGCCTGCTCCAGCTGTCCACCGTGGTGTTGTTCATCGTCACCACCCTCGTCGGGGCGGCCGGCTGGCGATTCCTCGTGGGCATCCTCCGAGAGTCTGCCGATGGGGCGCTTTCCGAGGCCCAGCGAGAGGAGAGGCGAAAGCTCAACACCGCGCGCATCAAGAGCATCGCCCTGATGACCGTTCTCGGCGGCGGCGCCTACCTCGCCTTCGCGGCGCTCACCGCCCTGGGTCCGTTCATGGAGGCCCGGCGGGCTGGCGGGGACGGCGCACTGCAGGCCGCATCGGAGCGCATCACCAGCACCGAGACCACCTGGCTGCGGGCGGGACATGGCCTGGACGTGGCGGATACCCCCGACCTGCAGGCGCTCGACGACGCCCTCATCGAGGTCGACATGCTCCGCCGGCAGACGCTCCGGCGCAGCTTCGACCAGCTCGAAGAGGAATTCGGGACCTTCGAGGCCGGCTACCGGCCCAGCTGGCGACAGGTACACGCCTGGGCGGCCTACGGTGAGCGCGACCACCACCCGCGGATCAGCGAGAAGATCGACGGTGTGTCCCGGGCCGACGCCCGCCAGCTGTGGCAGCAGGCCCGCGAGGCGCGTGCGGCCATGCAGGATGTGTGGACCTTCGCGGATGAGCAGGTCAAGGCGACGGTCGCGGGCATGGACCCCAGGGTCTACGCCCGCCTCCACCTCGACTTCGACCGGCACATCGAGACTCTCGGCGACATCAAGGTGGCGCTCGTCGAGACGCAGACGCCGTCCACCCAGTCGGTGCGCAGCCAGATCGTCGACTCGGTGGAACAGGTCTTGGTGTCCACCATCGGCTTCAAGAAGGCCCTCGCCCTCGCCCAGCGCGACTACGCCGGGGCCGAGGCCATCGCCCAGGACAAGCACCGGCAGCTCGTCGAGGCGATGAACTACCACCGCGACGTACACCTCAACCACGCCGAGGCCTTGATCAAGCTCGACCGCAAGCTGGTGGGTCAGCAGGCCCGGGCATCCCAGCTGCTGCAGCGGGAGCGCGACGACTTCAGCTTCGTCCAGCGTGAAGGGCCCGGCTGGCTCGACCGCCTGGAGCGCCTGTCCGGCTGGTACGAGCAGGCCCACCGCGATGCGCGCTTTGCGACCCGTTCGTGTGCCGAGGAGGTGCTGGCCAGCGAAGCCCGCCACCGTCGGGCCGCCACCCTCGCCGTGGGCGCGGTCCAGTCCCATCTGTCTGGCGACGGGGCTGCAGAGGGCGCGGGCAGCCGCATCCCGTTGTTCCAGCTCCGCATCCGGGTGGCATCCTTTGAAGATGCCCTGCTGGGGCCAATTGTCGATGGCAAGCGTGCCGCCCGCCCCCTCGCTGTCGAGACGGTCCCCGACTGCGTGGCGCGCCAGCTCCCCATGCCCGATGTTCCTGACCGGGCGTCCACCTCCACCACCTACGGCGCGGCCATCGGGGTGCTGTCGGGCTGGCTGATGCAGTCGGGGTCCCTCGACATCGTCATGCTCGCCGGCATGCTCGGGTTCGGCCTGCTGGGTTCGGGCCTGTCCCGCATCGTCCGCCGCAAGTCACGTTCCTCCGAGGGTCGGACCACCGCCCTGATGCCCAGCGGCCCCGACCAGGTGCCCCTCGTCGACGACGTGCCTTCGGTGGTCTTCCAGGGGCTGGGCGCCACCCTCGTGGTCTACCTGGCGGGTGTCGGCGGCATCAGCGCCATCTCGGCCACACCGCCCAGCCTCGACCCCCATGTGCTCATGTTGAGCTGCTTTGTCGCCAGCGTGTTCAGCGAGGATGTATGGCGGTCGGCGCGGAAGTGGATGAAGGACCAGCCAGCCGCCCCTTGATGCCGTCTGCGAGCGCCTTGTCGAGCGCGCTGCGCATGGGCCCCGGGATGCTGTGGCCCACGCCAGGCCATGTCTTCAGATCGGCCTGCCAGCCGATGCTCTCGAGGTGAGCGACGGTTGCGCGGGGGGCGTCGACAGGAATCACGCTGTCGGCCTCTCCGTGCAGTGCCAGGATGGCCGGGGCGTTGTCGGGCAGAGACTCCGGCCACAGTCCCCGCGGCAGAAAGCCGCCCACCGGCACCGCAGCGTCCACCACACTCGGCTGCCGGGTGGCGAGCGCGAACGACAGCATCCCGCCCTGGGAGAAGCCGGTGACCACCACAGGCACGTCCGCCGCCCGCCGCGCATTCACGAGCTGGACCACGCGTCGGGCGGTCTCGTCGACAGCCGCTGCAAGCTGCGAGGAGTCCTTTCGTCCACTCACCGGAAACCACGAAAAGCCGTCGTGGTAGGGCGTGGGAGCGGCGGGGACGACGATGGTGGCCGTGTCCGCCCAGCCCTGGGTGAGGCGCGAAAAGCGCGTGGGGTGGTCGCCCAGCCCGTGCATCGCGATGATGACCGGCCGTGGGTGGACCGGGTTGTCGGCGAAGACCACGCCGCGCAGGTCGCCGGCGGACAGGGCCACCATCCCATCATCCGCAACGGGCTCGATGGGACTTTCCTGAGGGGCCTTCGGTGGGGGAGAGGTGCCCTTGCACGCGGTGGCCAGGAGGAGGACGAGCAGGGGACGGAGCGGCATTTCGATGGTGTCCTGGATGAAGCCAACGAGTCATCGACATGTCCTCGCGGGCGCCGTAGAGTGCCATGATTCCCTCCGAATATTCTCTGTCAGGAGCCGCCCATGGACCAACTCCATCGTCAGGCGAGCCAGAGCCGCAGCAGCAAGAGCGGCGGCAACAACGGCGGCAACGCCTCCACTCCCGCCCTCGGGAACAGTGAGCTGGCCGAGCTTCTGCTTCAGCAGGCCGCGCGCGAGGAGGGCGTCGACGACAACGAGCTGTTGTTCGGCACCCACCCCGACCAGTTCTGGTTCGCAGAAGACGGCGACGACAAGGACACCACCACCACCACGCGTCCCACGCAGGAAGAGGATCTTCCCGGCCTTCGTCCCAAGCACGAGGGCAAGGAATACGAGGACTTCACCGACGGCACTGCCTTCGTGAAGGGCGCGAACGACGAGCATGCCGTCGACCCCAACGATGTCAAGCAGGGTGCCCTCGGCGACTGCTACCTCATCGCCGGCATGGCTGCGGTGGCCCGGGCCGATCCCAAGCTCATCGAGAAGCTCATCAAGGACAACGGCGACGGCACCTACGACGTCTCGCTGTACATCCGGCCCCATCGGCGCGGCTACCCCCGCAAGGTCACCAAGACCGTCGACTCCCGCCTGGCGGTCAAGTACAGCGGAAAGCCCCTGTACGCGGGCTATGGCGACAAGGAAGACGGCAAGACCGAGCTGTGGACCGCCCTCATCGAAAAGACACTCGCCCAGCACAAGGACAGCTACGACCTCATCAGCGGTGGCAACATCGGCAAGGGTGGCTTCTCCTACGCCGGCACCAACGAGCTGCTCACCGGCAAGATCGAGAACTACTTTTCGACCGATGGCATGGACTCCGACGAGGCGCTGCTCTGGATCGACATCGCCCTCGAAGAAGGCAATCCGGTCACCGCCTCCACGCGCAACCTGAAGGACGACCCCGACCTCACGCGCGAGGCCAACGCCCAGAACGTCTACTGGAACCACGCCTACGCCCCCATGTCGGTCGACCTCGACGCCGAGACCGTCGACCTGCAGAACCCCTGGGGCAGCAGCCACGTCGAGAACCTGTCGGGCGAAGACTTCATCAAGTACTACCGCAACATCCGCATCGGCGGTTGATGACGTGAATGCCCTGCTGTACGCCATCTTCGCGGTTGCGTGCGGCACCGGCCCCGCGCCCGTCCCGCCTGTGAAGGCTCCCGTGATCGAAGAAATCGACGAGACGACCGTGGGCGACCTCGACGGTGTGCGCGTGCCCATGGGCAACGTCACCCACGGCGAGTACACCCTCCCCGATGGCACCACGAAGACCGGCGACATCTGCTCGCTTGTGATTCCCGGGCGCGAACGAGGCGGCGGCGTGTTCGTCGGCGCTGGCAGCGTGGTGGAGGTCGACGGCACGAAGTGGAAGGTGCTCGCGGTCGACAACCCCACCGAGGGCCTGGGCAGCGTGCGCCTGCAGAAGCTCGACTGACCGACCGGCCGCAGGTCCCGCCCAACCGCCGCGTGACCAACCTCCCATCCGCCGCTACACGGGGGCTCCTCTGCAGGAGTCCCGATGTCGCTGTCCAGTCCCGTCGCCCTCGCCCCCGCAGTCGCTGTCCGCGCCGACGCCGGCTTCGACGCTGCGGTCGCCAAGCTCGCCGAGTATCTCGCCATCCCGGCCATCAGCTGCGACCCCGACCACTACGATGATGTGCGCGCCCTCGCCGCCCGCATTCGCTCCGACCTCGAGGGGCTCGGCCTCGAACGCGCCCGCGTGCTCGAGCTCGATGATGCGCTGCCCTGTGTGGCTGCCGAGTGGATGCAGGCCGGCGAGGATGCCCCCACCGTGCTCATCTACGGGCACCTCGACCTCCAGCCAGTCAAGGGGGAGCCCTGGGTCACCCCGCCCCACGAAGCGGTCATCAAGGACGACGGCCGCCTCTACGCCCGTGGCTCGGCCGACGACATGGGCGGCTGGCTGTCCCACCTGGCGGCCATCGAGGCCTGGCTGGGCGAGCACGGCAACCTGCCCGTGAACCTGAGGCTGCTCATCGAAGGCGAGGAGGAGATCGGCTCGCCCGCCCTCGAGCGCTTCATGGACGCCTTCCCCGACGCCTTCGAGGCCGACGTGATGGTGCTCACCGACTGCGAGAACCCGTCCACCGAGATCCCCGGACTCACGGTGTCACTCCGCGGCCTGATGGAGGTGGAGCTCACCGTGTCGGCGCTGTCCGCCGATGGCCACAGCGGGCTGTGGGGCAACATGGTCCCCGATGTGTCGATTGCGCTGATGAAGCTGGTGGCACGCCTCACCGACGACGACGGGCGACTGGCTCTGGGCCGGATGGAGGTCCCGGCGAAGTGGCGAGAAGCCGCCTACGACGTGCCGCTCACCCCCGAGGTGATCCACGAAGGCGCCCACATCCTCGACGGTGTGGAGCCCCTGCCGCTCCGGGGCCGCCCGGCAGCCGAGTGGATGTGGCGCCAGCCGGCCCTCACGGTCGTCGCCACCACGCTGCCCACGCGTGAGGTCAAGAAGAACGCGCTGCGCACCCAGGCCTCGGCCACCCTGTCGGTCCGACTCGCCCCCGGCCAGACCGTCGACGAGCTGTTTGGCCTCATCAAAGATGCCGTCACCACCGATGTTCCCGGCGGTGTGAAGGTCGACGTCTCCCTCGGCGACCATGCAGGTGAGGGCTGGCTCTACGAGCCCAAGGGCCCCGCCTTCGCCGCCGCCGACCGTGCATACCAGGCCACCTGGGGCCGCGGCATGCTTCAGGTGGGCGTGGGTGGCTCCATCCCCTTCGTCGCATTGTTCGGCCGACGCTTCGGCGACCTCCCGCTCATCCTCAACGGCGTGATGGACCCCAACACCACGGCCCACGGTCCCAACGAGTCGATGCACCTCGGCGTGTTCCGCAAGGCCATCGCCGCGAACGTCCACCTCTACGCAGAGCTGGGTGCGTTGGGCAAGAGCGGGCTCGCTGGGGAGTGAAGATCGGCCGCCTCTGGTAGAACACGTTCTCGCTGGAGGCCCGATGTCCGCTGCTGACTTCACCACCGATGTGCTCGTCGTGGGCTTCGGAGGCGCAGGCGCGTGTGCCGCTCTGGAAGCGCGCGCTCAAGGTGCCCGGGTGCTCGCCCTCGACCGCTTCGACGGGGGTGGTGCGACCGCCATCAGCGGCGGCGTGGTCTACGCCGGGGCCACCGACATCCAACGTCAGGCCGGCGTGAACGATGATGTCGACGCCATGTTCGCCTACTTGAAGATGGAGGTGGGCGACTGTGTGTCCGAGGCCACTTTGCGGGAGTTCTGCGCGCAGAGTGGTCCCAACCTCGCGTGGCTGCAGTCCCACGGGGTGCCCTTCGAGGCGTCGCTGTGTCCCGTGAAGACCTCGTACCCGACCGACGACTACTATCTGTACTACTCAGGCAACGAAGGAATGCTGCCGTTCCGGGAGCACGCGAAGTCCGCTCCTCGAGGACACCGTGCCAAGGGGCGTTCTCTGCCCGGACGCAACCTCTTTCAGCCCCTCGCCGACAGCGCGGAGCGGGCCGGTGTGGAGGTGCTGCGCCACTGTCGAGCGACCGGGCTCATTCGCGAGAATGGCCGTGTGGTGGGCGTCGAAGCGCTGTTGCTGGAAGGGTCGGATGCCGCCTGGCACAGCCGCCTGGAGCGGTGGGCGGTGAAGCTGGTCAACTACGTCCCTCAGCTGGCCAGGTCGATGCGTCGGCGGGCGGCCCGCATGGAGAAGGCGAGGGGACGCCGGGTGCGCATTCTTGCCGAAAAAGGCGTGGTGCTCACCACAGGCGGCTTCATCTACAACCGGGAGATGGTGAAGGAACATGCGCCTGGCTATCGGCGCGGCATGCCGCTGGGCACTTCTGGTTGCGGAGGGGACGGCCACAGGATGGGCGCAGATGCGGGGGGACAGCTCCAGCGCATGGACCGCGTGTCGGCCTGGCGCTTCCTCAATCCGCCGCCGGCCTTCACCTGTGGCGTGCTCCTGAATGCCGATGGACGGCGCTATGTCAACGAGTCCCTCTACGGCGCGGCCGTGGGCGAGGCCATGGTCGACGGCCATGGCGGGGTCGGGCTGCTGGTCATCGACGCCAAGCTCAAGGCAATGGCCCGCAGTCAGGTCGGACGCGGCAAGACGCAGTGGTTCCAGACCGCACCGACGCTGCTCAACCTGTGGTTCAACTGCCGAAAGGCTGGCTCCATCGAGCATCTCGCGAAGATGTGCAAGATGGACCTCGCGGTGCTCCGCGATACCATCGCCCGCTACAACGGCGACATCGAGCGAGGGACCCCCGACCAGTTTGGAAAGGACGGCCGCCAGGTGCTTCGTCCGCCCTTCTTCGTGGTGGACGTCGGCATCCGCAGCAAGATGTGGCCACTGCCCACGCTCACCCTGGGCGGACTGGCGGTCGACGAGGGGACGGGTGCAGTGCTGAACGCTGACCAGCAGGTCATTCCCGGGCTCTATGCAGCGGGTCGAGCGGCCCTGGGCGTGTGCTCCCAGCAGTACGTCAGCGGCCTGTCCATCGCCGACTGTGTGTTCAGCGGGCGGCGCGCGGGGGCGGCGGTCACAGCGAGCTGAGCATCTTCCGGATGCCGTCGGCGAGCTCGATGGCCTGGAACTTCTGGATGTTGTGTCCGCCCGTGGGGAAGGGGAGGCGGGGACCGTCCGGGGCCCGCTCGGACAGGGCCAGGCTGATGTCGGCGGGGATGAGCGGGTCGTCGTCGCTCCAGGCCACCAAGGTAGGGACGTCGAGGGCGTCGATGGCATCGGCCCAGCTGGGAAAGTCGAGGGCGGCGGCACAGTCGACGGTGTGCATGAGCTGGTCGAGGTTCCAGCGGCGCGGAAAGCCCATGATCTCGAAGCCACGCGGCAGGAAGGCCCGGAATGGCCAGCCGGTGATGGGACGCCGCAGCAGGCGGGAGGTCACCTTCATGTGATTGCCGCGCACGCTGGGGTGGGCGGTGGGACCGATGGAGCACACGAGCCCGAGTCCCTTCACGCGCTCCTTCAAGCGAAGCGAGGCCATGCCGGCCAGCGCGCCGCCCATGGAGTGTCCGAGCAGCAGCACATCCTGCAGGTCGAGGGCCTCCACACTGGCTGCCACGAAGTCGGCACGGCCCGCGATGCTGGTGGCGGGGTTGGTGGACAAGGGGGTCTGCTCGAAGCCTGGCATGGCGAGGCGGATGAAGCGCACATCTGCACCGAGGGCGGGGGCCAGCCAGCGCCAGTCCCGGGGTCCGCCGGGGTAGCCGGGCACGGCCACCACGACTGGACCCTCTCCTTGGTCTGTGTACGAAAATGGCCCGGTGGACGATGTTCCCACGAGGATGTCGGGGTCCGAGGGGGCGGTGGGTGTCGTCATGGGGTGCTCCGGCGCCGCTGTCTAGCCGCTTGGGGAGTACCCTGGGACCATGCGCGCTTCCCAGTTGCTCCCGTTCGTCCTCCTGGCCTGCTCCGGCGACAAGTCTCCCACCGAGTCTGCGCCCGACACCGCGGGTCCCTCCCTCGACTCGGCCGACTCAGCCGTCCCAGAGAGTGACCCCGTCGACGTGTTCTCCTTCGGCATCATCGCCGACCCCCACGTCACCGGTCCCGGCGAACACCTCGACCGCCTCGATGCTGCGGTGGCCCACCTCAACGCGGTTCATGCCGAGACCCCGCTCGCCTTCGTCACCGTGCTGGGCGACATCGCCTGGGGGGGCGGCTGGGATGTGTCCCACACGGCCTTGTCCCAGCTCACCATGCCGTGGGTGCCCATCCAGGGCGACAACCCCATCCAGGTGGGCGAGGAGACTGGTTTCTCCACCACCTTCGGCTCCCAGTTCGCGGCACTGTCCACCCAGCTCGACGGCTGGCAGATGGGACCGATCCCCACCGACGACCCGGTGTATGGCCAGGTCTGGCTCACCAACCTCGCCTTCACGGTCGAGGGCGTCACGGTGGTCGGCCTGGACTGGAACTCGCGGGAGGTGGGCAGCATCCTCGGCGAGACGCCGGACCTGTTCGACCTTCCCGGTGGCACCCTCCCCTTCTTCGAGGGGGTGCTCGACGGCCTCGACGAGGAGGGGCTCGATGGACAGGTGCTCATGCTGTCCCACATGCCGATGCTCTACGGTCCCGGCTTCTTCGATCTCGACGAGGTGGCGGTGCTGGAGGAGCGCGTGGGGACCCGCTCGGCGCTGCTGGGCATCAACCACGCCGGCCACCTGCACGCCCATGCCGAAGGCGACTGGCCCGAGCTCGGCTTCGACGTCACCATCACAGACGCCACCTGGGACGACGACAACAGCGTGAGGTTGGTCTCTGTCGCACGCACGGACCGCCGCTTCGTCTGGTCGAGCACCGCCCAGGACGTCACTGCAGACTGATGGCCTGGGCCTGGTCGAAGAGGTTCGGACGCCCCAGGCGGTGCTCACGGACCACACGGCTCACCTGCGCCTGGGACACGGGCTTGCTGATGTAGTCGTCCATGCCGGCGGCGATGCAGCGGTCCCGGTCGCCGGCCATGGCAGCTGCGGTGAGGGCCACGATGAAGGGCTGGCGGATGCCTCGGAGGCGCCGGATCTTCGCGGTGGCGGTGTAGCCGTCCATCACCGGCATGCTGCAGTCCATGAAGATGAGGTCGTAGTGACCGTTTTCGACGGCCTGCACCGCAGCGGCACCGTTGTCGACCACATCGCAGGTGGCGCCGGCGTGCTCGAGGTAGTGCCGCGTGACGAGCTGGTTGATGGGGTGGTCGTCGACCACGAGGATGCGCACGGAGGACATGTCGACCGCTCCGGTGGGGGCATCCTGTTCCGGTGGGGAAGGGGGAGGCGGCGCCTGGCGGGGCGAGGACAGGGCGTTCGCGTGGGGCTCCTGGCATCGGTTGCAGATGTTGTGGTCGATGACCCCGGCACCCTGCTCGATGGTCTGCAGCAGGCGTGTCTCGACCAGTCTGCGTCGCAGCGGTCGCCGGAGGACCGATGCGCCGCAGCCCGAGGCCGTCGGCTCGCGGCTCTGGGCGACCTGAATCACCCGTCCGCCACGGCTGCGGTGCGCTCGAACCAGCTCGGTGCAGCAGCCCGTCTCGACGAAGAGCACGGTGTCGGCGTCGAGGGCGCCCACCGGAACCAGCTCGGTGCCCAGTGAGGTGAGGATGTGGGAGAGGTGCGCGCGGTCGCTGGCATCGACCTCGACCGCAACCTTCTGCCCGAGGGCGGTGCGGGCCGACTCTCCCCGAGCCGTTGGCAGGGCCGCTGTGAAGGTGAAGGTGGTGCCTTCGCCCACGACCGACTCGGCGGTCAGTGTGCCGCCCATGCTGCGCGCGAGCTGACAGACGATGGTGACGCCCAGCCCGGTGCCTCCGAAGCGACGGGTGGTGGAGGTGTCGGCCTGGGTGAAGCGCTGGAAGATGGCCTGCAGGCGGTCGGCGGGGATGCCCACCCCGGTGTCGGCGACCTCCAGCCGAAGCAGGTCGTCGGCGTACCCCAGCCGCATGTCGATGCGTCCACGGGGGGTGAACTTGAGCGCGTTGCTGAGGAGGTTCTTCACCACCTGACGGAAGCGAACAGGGTCGCCCAGCAACAGGTCGGGCAGGCCTGGCCTCACCGCCAGGGCCACCTCCACCCCGGTCCCCAGGGCACCCGGCACGAGCACGCTCATCACGTCGTCGACGGCATCCCAGGCGGAAAAGGGCACCCGCTCGAGCTCGAAGCTCCCACTCTCGATCTTCGACAGGTCGAGGATGTCGTTGAGCAGCACCAACAGGTCGGCCGCAGACGAGCGGGCCGTCTGGAGGTACTCGCGCTGTTGCTCGGAGGCCACCTGCCGGGTCGCCAGCTCCAACATCCCCATCACGCCGTTCATCGGGGTGCGGAGCTCGTGGCTCATGTTGGCGAGAAAGGCGCTCTTGGCCAGGCTCGCGGCCCGGGCGGCCCGGGTGGTCTCGATGAGGTGGAACTCGAGCTCCTTGCGCGCCCCGATGTCACTGAGGCTGCCGGCCGCTCGGAGGGGGCGTCCCGACTCGGAGAACACCGTCTTCCCGCGGAACCTGTACCAGGCGTAGGCGCCGTCGGCGCGGCGGAGGCGGTGTTCGATGTCGAAGAACTTGTCGTTGTGGACGTGGTGGGTGAAGTCGGCCCAGAGCTGGTCCTTCTCGTCGGGATGCAGGCAGCTTTGCCAGGCCACGAGGGTGTTTGGCAGGTCGTGCTCGCCGTAGCCGAGCATCTGCTTGAAGGAGCCCGACATCCAGCACACCCCACTGGGGAGGTCCCACTCCCAGAAGCCGTCCTGGGCGCCTTCGCAGGCAATCTTGTGCTGGCCGAGGAGGCGGAGCTCGTCGGTGAGCCCATCGGCCGGCAGCATCACCATGCCGCCCTCGCCGCGATACCACAGCTCCAGGGGGGCCTGGAAGGCCTTGAGCCTCACGGTGGGCTGGCGGGTTGTCACCGCCGCTTCGAGGGAGGTGCGGTCCGTCGCCCCCAGGCCCAGCACCTCCGCGAGGGGCAGGCGCGTGCCCGTCTCGGCGAGGGTGCCGTCGAAGTGCCAGGTATGGGCTACCTTGGGGGTGGGGTACACGCCGCAGTTCCTCCAGCATCGACTATCGGTGAGGCCGCCGGGAGCTGAACGCCATCATGCCTCATCTCCGGGCGAAACGAGTTCTAGGGCTGGCCCCCACATTCCCCCCCCATCGGGTCTTCTCGCGAACGCTCCCAGCAGAACAGCGGCGCTCCCTCGGCGTCCTTGAAGGTCATCCGAAGGGTGTCGGGCGTGAGGTCGACCACCGCGTAGCCAAAGGTGGAGTTCGAATAGATGGGCATGTCGTCTCCCTCGCAGGCTGCACCTGGGCAGCCAGGCCGCATGCGCACCTTGGCGCCGGCCCCCGACGTGGCCGCGGGAATGCCGTCGTAGACGCCGAACTGGAGGAAGTGGGCGTGGCCGTTGATCCAGAGGTCGGGGCGGTTGTCGGTGGCCACGAGCCAGTCGCGGATGGCGTGCTCCGACTCCTTGTCGAAGGCGGTGCGCACGACGTGGTGACCGCCCATGAGGGTCCAGTCGGCGGCGTGCTGGGCGAAGGCGGCCTCGGGCCAGCGCTCGGGGGGGATGTTGGTGTCGAGCACCACGAGGCGCGCCAGGCCGAAGTCCACCACGTAGTGGAGCTGGGGCAGGTTCAGGACGGGCTCGCTCTCGGCGTAGCGGAGCAGGCAACGCTCGCGGGCGCGGGAGCGGTTCTGGTGGCCGGTGTCGTGGTTGCCGAGGGACAAGTAGGCCGGAATGCCCAGGTCGCGCACCTTGTCACCGAGGGCTGGATCGAGCCATCGCTCCTTGACGCGTCCGGTGGGCTTGCGGCAGCGTGGGGCGCTCTCGATGCGGTGGGAGCCATACACAAGGTCGCCGGTGATGAAGGCAGCGTGGGCGTTTTCGTTCTTCACGCTCGCCCAGAGTCGGGCTGCGCCGTCGATGGACAGCTTGCAGCTCTTCTCGGGCACGCAGGGGTCGGCCGACGCCTCGTGGACCACACCCACATCGCCCACGACCACGATTCGCAGGTCGCCCTCGACGGGCTGGGACACGGTGGGCACCGCATCTGGGTCGGGTCGGTCGGCTGCGAGGGCGGTGAGAACACCGGCGAGGAGCAGGCCGGTCATGGACGCGCCAGCACGCCGTCCTGGGCCACCTGCACGGCTGTGCCCGGGAAGTCGTCGGCGCTCAGAGTGCGCACCAGGTCGATGGCCTTGCCGTCGGGGTCCTTCACCGGGATGCCTTCGCCCTTCTGCTTTGTGGGCAGCACCTTGCCCGTGACGAAGCGGCCGTCGGCGTCCATCACCACCTCCAGCACTGCGCCCACGCCGAGGTTGCCCGACAGGTTGAAGCGCCCGTAGGTGGCGAAGTTGCCGAGGGAGTAGGCGATGAGGCGGTCGTTGTAGACCTCCATTCCGCGCAGCACATGGGGACCGTGGCCGAGCACGAGGTCGGCGCCAGCGTCGATCACGGTGTGGGTGAACTCGCGCAGGTGGCCGCGGTTTTCACCGTAGAAGGTCTCTCGGCCGTGGGGGACGTGCAGCGCCTTGCTGCCCTCGGCCCCGCCGTGGAAGCTCACCACCACGAGGTCGTGCTCGGTGTCGAGGGCCTTCACCAGCAGGGCAGCCTTCTCGTGATCGTTGATGTAGTGGCTGTTTCGGCTGGTGTGAAAGCCCACCACGGCGATCTTGAGCCCATTGGAGGACAAGGTGGCGATGTCGCCGGGACGGCCGGTGTGGGCGATGCCGAGGCGGTCGAGGTGGCCTTCGGTCTCGGTGCGGCAGCCGGGGCCGTAGTCGCCCGCATGGTTGTTGGCGGTGCTCATCACGTCGAAGCCGGCGACCTTGTAGAGGTCGGCGTACTTGGATGGCGTGCGGAAGGCATAGCAGGAGCCCGGCTTGTGGTCGGGCTTGCACTTGGTGGTCTTGCCCGTGTCGCAGACGGGGCCTTCGAGGTTGCCGAAGGTGATGTCGGCATCGGCGATCCAGTCGGCGACATCGCTGAAGGTGGCGTTGATCTCGGGGTTGATGTTTCCTGCCGGGAAGTCGGTGGAGATCATGAGGTCGCCCACCGCACGAAGCCGCACCGTGGTGCCTGCCGGCACGTCCGACTTGAAGGTGGGGGGCGCGCTCTGTCGGCCCTTCGCGAGCAAGGCTTCGAGGCCGAGGTTGTCCCGCGCCTGGGCGAGGTAGCGCTCGAGTCCGTCGCGCCCGGGGTCGGCTTTCTGCACGGCCTCCCAGTCCGCCACCACCTTGCTCCAGTCCCCGTTCATCCAGTGGGCCCAGCCTCGCTCCCACTTGCAGTCGGCCACATGGTCGGGCTGGGTGGTCACGCAGGTGCCGAAGGCGGCGATGGCCCCGGGGAGGTCCTTGGCACGCAGGGCCGCCACCCCTTCTCCGTAGGCGCCGGGCAGCTCGGGCGGCGGATCGTCTTCAGCCCAGGTGATGGTGGAGCCGACAAAGCTGGCCAGCAGGGTGATCAGGACGGGGGCACGGCGCATGGGCTGGATCCGCGGGCAGGACGGGGGAGCGTGAGAGGCGCACACGCTCGGAGGGACCCTCAGGGCGTCGAAGGCGTCCACTGGGGCGGGGCTCTGCTAACCAGCGGGGCGTTTCTGCAGGGGGGACTCCCGGTCCTTTTAATTGAAAATGATTTTCACTTGCGAAATTACTGGTTAGCCTGTCGGCGTCCGCGGCGGGTCCGACCAAGGACCTGCGCCATGTCATCGGTCGCGGCGCTCCTGCTTGCGCCTGATGAAAATGAATGCCAGTTTCAGTGCGCCCGGCCGAGCTGTCGGGTGCCCCCCGGAGACTTCATGCGACGCGCTTCTCCCATCCTCCTCCCGGCAACAGGTGTCCTGGCACTGGGCCTGTCGGCGGGATGTGCCGGTGACAAGGACGACCTTCAGGACAGTGGCGGTGAGGCCATTGTCGACAGCGGAACGGGCGGCGATGACGGGGGCGACGATGGGGGCGACGACGGCTCCGGGGTGAGCGCCACCGACGTCTATGCCTTCGACAGCGGCTTTTCCGACGGCAGCTCGGTCTCCTACAGCGGCCAGGTGTTCCGCCAGCTCCTCATCGACGACATGAAGACCCACCTCGGTGGCATCACCGCTCGCATCGACGAAGGGCGCCTGTTTCCGGTCGAGGGCGACGTGGCGGCCGAGCTGCACTTCTACTTGGAGTTCGACAGCAGCGTGGGCGGACAGGTGCCGCTGTACACCTCTCCCGAGCCCGGCGCGCTGCAGGCCGTCTACGACGACGTGTCCAGCGGAAAGGACCTCGTGGGCAAGCTCGCGGGCAATGACGAGACCGGCCAGCACAAGGACTGGTCCACCCAGTTCGTGGGCTGGGAGCAAGGCGGCGTGGCCTCCCCCGAGAGCCTCGTGCGGGTGTGGATCAACGACATCGACGCCCAGTCGGTGGCCTGGATGTCGGGTGATGTGCCCCTCGACCCCTCGGGCGCGCCGGTGCCTGCGGTCTACGTGACGGCGACTGGCCTCGACCTGCAGCAGCTGCTCCAGAAGTTCCTGCGGGTGGGCATCGCCTTGTCCCAGGGCGCCGACGACTACCTCGACGACGACCTCGAAGGAAAGGGGCTGCTGTCCGACCACACCACCGCGGTGGAGGACAAGCCCTACACCGCCCTCGAGCACGCCTGGGACGAAGGCTTCGGCTACTTCGGTGCGGCCCGCAGCTACCCCGACTGGACCGACGCCCAGATCGCCGACGCACCGGGTCGGGACGTCGACGACGACGGCGCAGTCGACCTTCTGCGCGAGATGAACTGGGGGCACAGCGTCAATGCCGCAAAGCGCGACAACGGCGCTGTGGCCGCCACCGACTTCACCGCCGATGCATGGGATGCCTTCTTCGCTGGCCGCACGCTGCTCGCTGAGACCGCGGGCTCCGAGCTCACCGCGACGCAGCTCGCCGAGCTCCAGGCACACCGCGACACCGCCCTGCTCGCCTGGGAGAAGGCCATCGCCGCCACCGCGGTCCACTACATCAACGACGTGCTGCAGGACATGGCCGCGCTTGAAGCGGGGGATGGCTACGACTTCGGCGACCACGCAAAGCACTGGTCCGAGCTGAAGGGCTTCGCGCTCGGCTTCCAGTTCAACCCGCGCTCGCCGCTGTCCGACGAGGACTTCGCGCAACTCCACGAGCTCATCGGCATGGCCCCCGTGCTGGCCGATGCAGGCTCCGAGGCCCGCGCTGCCTACGCCGCCGACCTTCGGGAGGCCCGGGCACTGATTGGTGACGCCTACGACTTCGACGCCGCGAACCTGGGGGACGACAATGGCGAAAACGGCTGGTAGCGGGCTTTCCTGGGGGGTGCTCCTCGGGCTGGGGGCCGCGGTGGCTGCGGCGCCGGCAGGCCAGGGGTGTGCGCCCATCGCCCACAAGGAAGGCATGCGCTGGATTGACAGCGTGGTCGTCGGCGACGTGCTGTCTACGGTCGGCCCCGAGGTGGTGGAGCCGGGCCTCGTGCGCTTCGATGCCGCGCTGGTCGACCTGGAGCTCGCTCTGACGGACTGGGGCGATGCCGTGGGCTCTGCCGATGCCGACGAGGCCCAGGTCCTCGCCCAGGCGCGCTGGATCAACGCCATGCTGGTGTGGCACGAGCTGGAGCTCACCCAGATCGGTTCGGCGGGCTCCTCGCTCACCGCCATCGCCGGCGAAGACCTGCGCGACGAGATCTACTCGTGGCCCACGGTGAACCCCTGTCGGGTCGACCAGGAGGTGGTGGCCAAGGGCTGGCTCGACGACGGCTGGTTCGAGGCCAACCTCGTGAACAGCTATGGCCTCGATGCCCTCGAGCACCTCGTGTACGGCGGGCAGGACAACGCCTGTCCAGGCCAGGTCGACATCAACGCCGAGGGCAGCTGGGATGCGCTGACCGCAGACGAACTCGACCATCAGCGGGTCTCCTTCAGCCGCACCCTCACGTCCCACCTTCGGGCACAGACGGCCACGCTGGCGGATGCCTGGTCCCCCGAGGGCGGCGACTTTTCGGCCGACCTCGCCGTCTTGTCCAACAGCTCGCCCTACGCCAGCGAGCAGGAAGCCCTCAACGCGGTCTACGACGCTCTCTTCTACCTCGAGCTCGTCACCAAGGACCGCAAGCTGGCCCAGCCGCTCGGGCTCGTGGAGTGCAGCACCGGCACCTGTCCGGAGGCCGCGGAGCACCTCATCTCCGGCATCTCGGCCGAGGCGGTGGTGGCCAACCTCGTGGGCTTCGAGCGCCTGTTCACCGGCGGCGAGGGGGCTGGCATCGACGACCTGCTGCGCGATCTGGGCCATGCCGACCTGTCCGACGCCATCCTCGCCGAGTTGGCGCACGCCATCGAGACGGCCGAGGCCCTGACCGTGCCGGTCGACGAGGCCGTGGCCGCCGACCCCGCCCAGGTCGAGGCCGTGCACGATGCCGTCAAGCGCGTCACCGACCTTCTGAAGGGCGACCTGGTGACCGTTCTCGCGCTCACCATCCCGTCGGAAGCGGCGGGCGACAACGACTGATGTCCCCCTCGGCGGGCGGTCTCGGCAGCTTCCTCGGTCAAGCCTCTGAGCTGACCTTGCTCGACGCCATCCTCGCCCCCTTCGTCGATCCCCTGAGCCGCACCTGGTGGCCGGGCCTGGTGCTCACGCTGCTCGTGGCGGGCGTGGTCGCCTGGCGCAGAAAGCCGTCGTGGTGGTCGTGGTCGGCCATCCGGGCGGGGCTGCTCCATCCGTCCACCCGCCTCGACCTGCAGCTGCTGCTGGCCCGACAGCTGGTCCGCGCGCTGATGGGCACCGCTGGGGTTGGACTCGCCTACACCATCGCCACACGGGGGGTGCTGTGGGCCGACCGCAGCCTGGGCCGTCCCGTCGCGCCCGACTGGCCCGAGGCCCTCATCACCGCGGTCTACACCCTCACGCTCTTTGTGGCCTGGGACGCCTCCCGCTTTGCCCTGCACTGGGCCATGCACCGGCTGCCCGCCTTGTGGGCATTTCACCAGGTACACCACAGCGCGGCCGTTCTCACCCCGCTCACCTTTCACCGCATCCACCCTGTCGAGTCCGCGCTCTATCGGCTGCGCGGGGGGCTGGTCACCGGCGTGGTGGCGGGAGGCTTCTATTGGATGTTCCGAGACGCGGCGTCGCCGTGGGCCTGGATGGGCGTGCCGGTCGTGGGACTCGCGCTCAACATCAGCCTCGGCAACCTCCGCCACAGCCCGGTATGGGTGCGCCTCCCCGACTTCGTGGAGGGCTGGCTCCTGTTGAGCCCGGCCCAGCACCAGCTCCACCACAGTGCCGAAGAAGCCCACTACGACTCCAACCTCGGCACCTGGCTCCCCATCTGGGACCGGCTCGCAGGGACCCTCCTCGTGACTGACACTCCGCCAACGGCCTTCGGCGTCCCCGCCGCCAGCCGCAACCACGCCGACCACCTGCTGAGCGCCTGGCTCGGTCCCTTCACCGCCCTGCGCGGGCCGGCGACCGCGGCCTTGCTGCTGTTCATCGCAGCCCCCGCCCAGGCCGACGACTCCGCGGACAGCGACTCCGATGATGGCGAGGAGCAGGGCGAGTTCGGCACCGAGATCATCGTCACCGCCGAAGAAGGCAGTCCCCGCGTGGCAGGGGCGGCCCAGAAGATCGACGAAGAGCAGCTCGAACAGTTCGAGTATGACGACATCGAGCGCGTTCTCGCCCAGGTGCCCGGCGTCAGCACCCGCGGTGAGGACGGCTACGGGCTGCGGCCCAACATCGGCATTCGCGGGGTCAACTCCGACCGCAGCGCCAAGGTCACCCTGCTCGAAGACGGTGTGCCACTCGCGCCGGCGCCCTACGCTGCGCCCGCCGCCTACTACTTCCCGATGTCCACCCGCCTCACTGGCGTGGAGGTCTTCAAGGGCGCCGCGGCCACCCGACACGGTCCCCAGACGGTGGCCGGGGCCATCAACCTCCTCACCCGTCCTGTCCCCGAAGACAGTGAGTGGGAGGTCGATCTCGCGGGTGGACTCCGGCGAACTGCACGGCTGCATGCCTTCGCGGGCAATGGAAACGAGACGGCTGGCTGGCTGGTTGAGGGCGTCCACCTGCGCACGGCGGGCTTCAAGGAGCTCGACACCGGCGGTCCCACTGGCTTCGACCGCTCCGAGCTGATGGCCAAGGGCCGCTGGTCCCCCGCTGCCGACCATCGCCTGGGCCTGAAGCTGGGCTTCAGCAACGAGACCTCCAACGAGACCTACCTGGGCCTGTCCCAGTCGGACTACGCCGCCAATCCCTACCGCCGCTACGCCGCCACCTCCGAGGCGCTGATGGCGTGGAACCGCACCCAGGCGGAGCTTTCGTGGGTCGCGCTGCCCTCGGAGTCGTGGTCGGTTCGCACGGTGGCCTACCACCACTACCTCACCCGGGCCTGGACCAAGTTCGCGCGATTCGGGGGCACGGTGGACGGCCACGCCTTGATGCAGGAGGACCCCACGACCGGCCAGGGGGCCGTCTATCTCGACATCCTGCGTGGCTTGGAGGACTCCACCACCCCTGAGCAGGCCATCCACATCGGCACCAACGACCGCCGCTTCCACGCCTACGGCTTGCAGACCTTCGCCCGCTTCGTGGACAGCACCGGAAAGGTGCGCCACACGGTCGACATGGGGGTGCGCCTGCACCTCGACGCCATGAGCCGGGTGCACACCGAAGACCCCTACGACATGCAGAATGGTGTGCTGGTGCGCAACGACAGCGACACCCTCACCACCCTCGACAGCACCGCCTGGGCCCGGGCCCTGTCCGCCCACGTCCACGAGGACCTCCGCTGGAAGGTGCTGCACTTTCTGCCCGGCGCTCGGGTGGAGGTTGTGCGCACGCAGCGAAACGACAAGGGGGCGCCCGCCGAGGCCCCCATCACCCGCACCGTGGTGCTTCCGGGGGCCGGGGCCATGGTCGACGTCACACCGTCGTGGTCCATCTTCGGCGGCATGTACCGGGGCTTTTCGCCTGTCCCCCCCGGTGAGCCCGAAGACGTGCAGCCGGAGCTGTCCTGGAACCAGGAGGCCGGCACCCGCGTGGCCTTTGGCGACTTTCACGCCGAGCTGGTGGGCTTTGTCAACGAGTACGACAACCTCACTGGCCAGTGCACCATCTCCGGCGGCTGCAACGGCGATGCCCTCGACCAACAGTTCAGCGGCGGCGCGGCGCGGGTGCATGGCCTCGAGGCTTCCCTCCAGCACGTCGTTCTGCTTCCCGGCGCCTTCTCGATGCCGCTGATGGGTTCCTACACCTTCACCCGCGGCCAGTTCCGCACAGGCTTCGTCTCCGAGTTCCCCCAGTTCGGCGAGGTCGATGAAGGCGACTACCTGCCCTATGTGGCCGAACACCAGGGCTACGGCCGGCTGTCGGTGGCCCATCCCCGCTTCGATGTGGGCGTGGGCGTGTCGGCCCGGTCCGCCATGCTCGATGCGGCGGGACAGTGGCCAGCCGGCGAGAACGACGTCCCATCGCTTGTTCTGCTGGACGGCGGGCTGCGTGCTTTCGTCACCGACCGGCTCACCGCCTACGCCACCGGCACCAACCTCACGGGCTCCACCGCCATCACCTCGTGGCGTCCCATCGGCGCCCGGCCGACGGCGCCCCTGCAGGTGATGGTGGGGGTCGAGGTGCGCAGTCCCGAGGAGCGGTAGCCCTCACTCCAGGTAGGTGTAGCCGTCGAGCCCGGCCCGATACATCGCCACGAGACGACCGGTGGCCTGTAGGGGCAGGGTGCCGTTCTTCACGGCCTTCTCGCATGCACGGCGCACTTTGCCGATGAGCTCGCTGCGGTCGTAGTGAACGTAGCTGAGCACCTCGGTGACGGTGTCTCCCTCCTCCACCGTGTCGATGTCGTAGCCGCCCCCCTCCAGCAGGTTGACGATGACCGTGTTGGTGTCGCCGAAGAGGTTGTGCAGGTCGCCCAGAATCTCCTGGTAGGCGCCCACCAGGAAGGTGGCGAGGTAGTAGGGCTGCTCGCCGGGGTCGTGGAGCGGGAGCATCGTCTTGACGTCGTGCAGGTCGATGAAGCGGTCGAGCTTGCCGTCGGAATCGCAGGTGATGTCGGCCAGCACGGCGCTCCGGCTGGGCTGCTCCCGGTGGCGGTGGATGGGAACGATGGGGAACAGCTGGTCGACCGCCCAGGCGTCGGGCATCGACTGGAACACGCTGAAGTTGCAGAAATAGGTGTCGGCGAGAACCCGGCGCAGGCGGGAGAACTCGTCGGGGACATACGACAGCTCCGAGATGACCCGCTCGATGCGACCGGCAAGCTGCCAGAACATGCGCTCGGCCCGTGCCCGCTGTCGAAGGTCGAGCAGGCCGAGGTTGAACATGGTGAGGGCCTGCTCTCGGGCGCCGAGAACGTCGTGCCAGGCGGCCTGGTAGTTCTTGCGCGTGATGCCGTCGGAGAGCATCTCGGCCAGCTCGCGCAGCACCTGGGGGTCGTCTTCGGTGACCTCCAGGGGCCCTTCGCCGGTGGGGTGCTTGGACACTCCGAGGACGTCGAACACGAGAATGGCGTGGTGGGCGACCATCGCGCGGCCCGACTCGGTGATGATGTCGGGATGGGGGACGCCGGCCTGGTCGCAGGCCGACTGGATGTGGGCCACCACGTCGTAGGCGTACTCCTGCACCGAGTAGTTCACCGACGACTCGAAATTGGTGGAGCTGCCGTCGTAGTCGACCCCCAGGCCGCCGCCCACGTCGAGCCACTTCATCGGAGCGCCCAGCTTGTGCAGCTCCACGAAGATGCGTGAAGCCTCGGCGAGCGCGGCCTTGAAGGACCGGATGGCGCTCACCTGGCTGCCGATGTGGAAGTGGAGGAGCTGCAGGCAGTCAAGCATGCCCTCATCGGCGAGGTAGTCGACCATCTGCACCATCTCGAGGATGGTGAGACCGAACTTCGCCTTGTCGCCGGTGCTGGCCTTCCAGCGTCCCGCACCCTTGCTCGCGAGCTTGCCCCGGACCCCGAGGATGGGGCGCACGCCGTGCTTTCGGGCCACCTCCACGCACAGCCTCGCCTCGGAGGCCTTCTCCACGACGATGATGGTGCGGCGGCCGAGCTGCTGGGCGAGAATGGCCGTCTCGATGTACTCCTCGTCCTTGTAGCCGTTGCAGATGATGACGGCCTCGGGGTCGTCCAGCATCGCGAGCACAACCAGCAGCTCGGGCTTGCTTCCGGCTTCGAGGCCCAGGTGCCAGCGGCGTCCCAGCTTCACCACCTGTTCGACGAGGTGCCGGGTCTGGTTGACCTTCACCGGGTAGACGCCACGGTATCGACCGGTGTAGCCGTACTCTTCGATGGCCGTCGAGAACGCCCCGGCGATGGTGCGGATGCGTGCTTCGAGCAGGTCGGGGAAGCGCAGCAGGATGGGCAGGCCGATCTCGCGCTGCTGGAGGTCGTTGACCAGAGCGTGCAGGTCGGCGGACGGCCCATCCTCGCCGTGGGGCGCGAGCACGAGGTTGCCGTGCGCATTGATGCGCAGGAAGGCGCGGCCCCAGTTCTGGATGCCGTACAGATCTTCGCTGTCTTGGATGGACCAGCCACGCATGGCACCTCCCAGCCCGCTTGGATGGCCACAGCCGAACGCGAGCTGAGGGTTGGAGGAGCCCGGCTACTAACGGCGGACAAATCGGTGGTCAGCCCCGAAGCGCAAGCGGGATGTCAATGGTCCAAGATGTTCTATTCAACGTTGTTCTCGCTTGTTCTTCGGGCCCGCTCCCGCTGGCGGTGAGCCGGGAAGACGAAGCCCCAGACGTTTCGTTCGAGGGCACCATCCGCAGCGATGGCGGTGCGCTCGACCATCTCGAAGGACATGCGCCCGCACCCGCTCACAGCGACCTTTTGCGGGGGCGTGGGCTTGGGGTCGGGATGCGCGGCCACTGCGGCCTGCACGGCGTCTGCGAGGTCGTAGGGGAACAGGCTGGCCGCGCCGCAGGGCACGTTGAGCTCCACCAGGTAGGCTCCCACCGGCACGATGGCCTGGAAGCCGCGGGCGGCCCAGATGCCATGGTCGACGAGCTGTTGGAGCTGGTCCTCCGCCAGTCCGCCGTGCACTTCGGAGACCCGCAGCACGGCTGGACCGAAGATGCGTTGGTCATGGGGGGACAGGCGAAGCTGAAGGCGCCAGCCCCCGGGGCGCAGAGCCTGGCAGGCGGCGTGCTGCTTGGGGGCGTTGGATGTCCAGGCGGCGCGGTGGGTTTCGCTCATGGACGAGCGGGGCGCGGTGGGGATGGGCTCGCCGGGACGGGGACAAGGCGGAAAGACGTCGCTGTCGGGTTCCCAGGCGGGCTCTACCGCGGCGTAGTGAGCGTAGGCATCGGCCAGTCCGTCGGACCAGGCCTGCACGGGGGCTGGGATGTCCTGTGCGAAGGCGAGGGCCCCGACGAGCACGAGCATCATGCGGCATCTCCTGTGGGCGACCAGCCCGCGAGCAGGTGGTCGAGCAGGTGCAGGCGGTCCTGACCCCACACGAGGTGGGTGCCATCCACCAGGAAGGACGGCACTCCGCAGACTCCAGAAGCGGCGGCCTCATCAGTGTTCTGGCGAAGGACGAGCTTGTTGGATGGCGTCACGGCGGCCTCTAGCACCGCGGCGGGGTCGAGCCCACACTCGCCAATGACCGCTGCGACCACCTCGGGGTTCCCGATGTCGCGGTCCTCGGCCCAGAGCGCCCTGTACATGGGCATTGTGATGGACGGAGCCACCAGAGCGGCCCGGAGGGCGAGCACGGTGCGCACCGGAAAGGTGCTTGGAAAGGCGTAGGGCACCGCGTGGTGGTTGGCCCAGCGGTCGAGCTCTCGGGCGTTCCAGGCCTGCTTGGCCGCGCTCATGGCGAAGAGGGGCACGTTGGGCGTGCCGATGGTGCGAAACAATGCGCCGAGGAGGACGGGACGCCACCGCACAGTTGCGCCGCGCGCTGTGGCAATGCGGTCGATCTGGGTGGCGCCCAGGTAGGAGTAGGGACTGGCGAAGTCGTGGAAGAAGTCGACCTGGCAGCTGCGCTCGACAAGTCGGGGGGCGATGGGAGCGGTCTGTGGGACCCGTTGGCCCGACAGCGCCTCCTCCACGAAGTGCATCCGGTCGGCCCCCCAATGCAGCGGACCCGCCGTGCCATCCTCGTGGACCACCTGGAGGCTCGGCACCCCGAAGACCCCGCGCTCCGCTGCGGCTGCGGTGGCATGTCGGAGGCGGTCCTTCGTCTGCTGGGCGTCGATTGCGTGCGGGTCGATGCCGTGGGCGCGGGCGAGCTCGTGGAGGACGGCCGGCTGTCGGATGTCCCGGCCGTCGAGCCAGTAGGCCCGGTAGAGGGCGAGGGAGAGCGCAGCCCGGCGGTCTGGCGGGGCGAGGATGCACAGCCGCATGGCGTTCACGGTGCGCAAGGGGTGGTCGTCGCGGAAGGCCAGGCCGTCGAGTCCGTGCAGGTGGGCCATGCGGTGGACGTCGCGTCGTCCCAGCACCGCCTTCGACTCGGCCCAGCTCGCGGCGGGCACGTCAGGGGACCGGTGGTGTCGGAAGATGCCGCCGAGGAGAACGGGGTCCCACTGAACGGTGGCGCCGTGGCGGGCCGCGAGGGCATCGACGTGGCTCGCGGCCATGAAGGCGTAGGGACAGACGATGTCGTAGGTGAATCGAACCTGCATCGGGCACCTGGTTGGCGGGGGTGGGGTGGGGTCGGGCGGGGGCAGCCTAACGACGCCGCCGAGAGGACCGGGGGACCTGCTTGGGGGACGTGCATCCCCCCCCTCTTGGTCCCCTTGGGTCAGATCGCCTTCAAGGCTGGAGAGGGGGTCCGAAGGGTGGGTGTGCCCCGGTCACCACCGCAGTCACGCCGGGGCGGTCCACGACCAATCCGCTCCCGCGACAAGGGGATGCCCGTGCACAACCGCCGCAAGCAGTACCGCGTCACAGCTCGCTTCGACGAGCTGGTCCAGATCGAGCTCCTGGGACCCAAGGTCCACGCCCGGAACGTACAGCTCCAGGACCTCAGCGCAGGTGGCGCCGGCATCGTTCTCCCCGCGACCACCACCGGCCTGCTCCGGCTGCGCGACCGCATCGAGCTGAGGCTGCTGTCTCCCAAGCTCAGCGACGGTCCCGTGACCATGTACGCACGGATCTGCCACCTCGACGAGCGCATGAAGCGTCCGCGGGTGGGCCTCGCCTTCGAGAGCTGGCGCGAGCACCGCGCCCTGCTCGACTCCGACCTTCGCGAGCTGTTCAACGAGCGCGAGGCCTACCGTGTGGAGCCCGGCCGAGACCCCATCATCACCGAGGTATCCACGCTCAACCGCCGTGTGCGCCTGATGGGCAAGATGAAGGACCTCTCCGTGCTCGGCTTCGGACTGGAGCTTCCGATGGAGGCCTGCGACCGCCTCAAGTCGGGCACCACCGTGGTGTTGCGCTTCACCTTCCCCGGCGGCGGACGGGTCATCCAGGCGCCCTCGCAGATTCGCTTTCTGCGGGCTGACACCATCAACCGACGGGCGCTCACCGGCCTTCGGATGCATGATGGGCACGGCCACCACACCGTCTCCCACGCCGACCGCCGCGAGATCACCCAGTTCGTGATGAGCCGCCAGCGCGAGCTCCTTCGCATGGGTGTGCGCCCCGACCAGCCCGCCATGCGGTCGGCCCGGCCCGACCTGCGCATCTGAGGCCCGCGCCAGGAAAACGGCTGGGGTAGGCTTGGGGGCATGAAAGCTCCCGTGACATCTGGTTCGGTCCGCCTCGACAAGTGGTTGTGGGCGGCCCGCTGCTTCAAGACCCGCTCGAAGGCGACCTCGGCCTGCTCCGAGGGGTGCGTCACGCTCAACGGTGCCACCGGCAAGGCCTCGGCCAAGGTGAAGGTGGGCGACCGGGTCGAGGTGGTGATTCCCGGCGGCCGCTTCCGCATCCTCGAGGTGAAGGCCCTGCTGGACAAGCGGGGGCCTGCCGAGGTGGCCGAGCAGCTGTTCGACGACCACAGTCCGCCGCCGGCACCCCGGCACGACCCACTGCACGACCCCTCGGTGGAGATCGAGCGGGGGCGTGGGCGTCCGACCAAGCGCGACCGTCGCCGCTACAACGATCTCTTTGGCTGGTAGGGCGCCGTGTCGAAGCTGAGGTGGGGCCTCATCGGCCTCGGGCGAGCTGGCCGTGCCCGTGCGCGGGCGATTCTCGAAGACGACCGCTGTGAGCTTGTTTGCGCCTATCGTGGCGACCCTGCGGCGCTGGGTGTGGAGGCTGCGGACTCGGTGGATGCGCTCCTCGAGGCGGTGGATGCGGTCGCGGTCTGCAGCCCCGACCACACGCATCCGCGGTTGGTTCAGCGCGCCCTCGAAGCCGGCCGTCATGTGGTCTGTGAGTTCCCTCTGGCAGGCTCTGCCCTGAAGGCCCGGCGGCTGTACGCCCTGGCCGAAGAGGTCGACCGGGTGCTGCATGTCGAGCACATCGAGCTGCTCACCCCGGCGGCACGCTGGCTCCGGGCCCATGTGCGACCCGGGCAGATCGCTGCCGGCGCGGTGCGCTTCCAGGGACCTCTGCGCACCGAGGTCTTCAGCGTCGCGCACGCCAACCTCGCCCGCCTGCACCGCCTCTTCGATGTGGCCGGCGAGCCCCGGCGCTTCGAGCTCACCGACGCCACTCTGGAGTCGCTCACCGGGGTGTTCAAGCTGTCAGGCGGGGCCCAGGTGGACTTCAGCTTCCACATGGGCGACGGGGTGGCCCGGAAGATGGAGCTCACCCTCGACCTCGGCCGGCGGGGCATGGTGTTGCTGCTTGGCCGCACCCTTCTGTTCAAGGGGGCCCCCGTCGAGCTGCCGTCGGGGCGCTCCCTGTTCGCCCAGGACCACGACGCCGCCATGGCCGCCATTGTCGACCAGCATCCGTTGTATGTGGACCGGGCCCGCGTGCTGTCCGTGCTGGGGCTGGCCGACCGACTCGATGCTGCCGCCCGGGAGCGCGGCGCCTACGATTGACCGCTACTTGCGGTCGCGCGGCACCAGGGTCTGCACCACGATGGGGGCCCACTGCTCCAAGGTCTCGGCGCGGGCTTCGGTGGCCGACAGGGTCTTCGGGTCGAGGTCGAAGTCGGGCGCATCGAAAGGAAGCTGCACGAGACCGACCGCTCGGGTGACGCCGCCGCCGCTGGCTTCGATGTGGACCACGCCAGGGGTGCGGCCAGACGTGTAGGTGACCTGGGCGATGCCGCTTGCGTCGGTTTTGGCGGCCTTGGGGAGCTGGCCGTCGCCGCTGCGGAGGTCGAGCACCAGGTCGGTGTCAGCCACCGGGTAGCCGAACTCGTCGAGCGTGAGGATGGTGAGCGTGGCGCCGGACAAGCCGTCGGGGGGCAGCCGGGTGCGCGTGGGGACCATGGTGAGGTCGCGCACCGGGTTGCCGGCGGCGGGCGCCTTGATGGTGGCGATGATGTCGACGGGACCCCGGCCGGTGGTGCGGAGGGTGGCGGTGTAGGTGCCGTCGCCGTTGTCGGTGGGCTCGCCGGCGAGCTTGGCGCCCGCAAGGGTGAAGGCGAGCTGACGGCCGGGCAGCCCGGCGCCGTCGGGCCCCTTCACCTCGATGCTCACGGTGAGCTCGGTGTCGGCCTTGGCCAGGCGCTCGGGCGTGGTGGTGAGGGTGAGGCTGCTCGGGCGGATGGGCACGAGCTGGAAGGCCACCTCCGAGACGGTGTGGGGCTCGCCATCCTCGGTGAGTACCGCCTTGATGGTGGCGTCGGTGACGGTGGGGAGCCTGGGCGGCGTGTAGGTGGCGGAGTAGACGCCTCCGCCTTCGTGGCTCAGGCCGCTGATGAGTCCGTGGCTGGCTTCGAAGACGAGGTCGGCGCCGCCGTCGGGCTCTCCTTCGGGAGTGACCGCGAAAGCGCGCACGGGCACCTGCATCCGGTCGTCGGCGGGCAGGCCGGCGTGGACGGGCATGAGCTGCACGCGGCTCACCTCGCTCTCGGGGAGCTCCAGCTCCGACTCGCCGGCAGCGTCGCACTCCAGCACCTTCTGGGTAGCGGTGGTGATGCCTGGCGGAATGACGGCCGTGACGGTGGCGCGGCCGCGGCTGTCGGTGGGCTCCGGACCGAACTCGCGGTCGGCGATGCTGAGCATCACCTTGCAGTCGCGGCTGGCCTTCACGGCGATGTCGCTCTGTACGGCGAGGGGGATGGCGAGGTGGCCGTAGGTGCGGCTGGGCTCGCGGCGGTCGGCCACACCGATGAGGGCGAGGTGGGGGGCCTTGGCCTCTGGCGGGGTGTACAGCGCGGCGTAGTTGCCGCCGCCGAGAGGCGCGGGGGTGCCGATCTCACCCGAGTTGACGGTGAACATGAGGTCGGCGCCCGTGCGCACCCCCTCTGCACCGCCGGCGAGGTCCACCGACAGGCTCGCCTGGCTGTCCTGGCCGAGGATGAGCTGTTGGGGGTCGACCTTGATGGACACCTTGTGGCCGTAGGGCGGCTTGACCGGCATCGACCAGGTGCGGTCGATCTTCTGCTTGTCGAGGGTCTTGCCCTTGAAGCGGATGTCGACCACCGCCGGCGCTTCGACAAGCTCGGGGGTCCAGGGGATTCGGTAGAGGCCGGGTGCCACCTCGCTGATGTCGCCCACCTCACCTGCGGTCACCTTCGCCTTGGCGACGATGCCCTCCATCGGCGTGCCGTCAGGCGCGAGAATGACGATGGTGAGGTCATAGCGGTCAAGTCCGCTGCCCAGCACCTCGCCGGTGGGCGCCATCTCGACGACCATCTCGGTGAAGGGGGCGTCGGCGGCCCATGCGCTCGAGGCGAGGGTGGACAGGACGATGGCGGTCAGGAACGACGGCATGCGTAGGCTCTCCAGCGGGGCGGAAGCGACGGGGCAGGGGGCAGTGGACCGGCAATCCGCGCGACGGATGACGCTATCACTCCAGTCGTTTTCCGCGCCCCTTGGGACCGGTCGTGGGGGGAGGATCTTCCCTCCGTTTTGACGCGCCTCGGGGACGCGCCTCGGGGGCTACCAGGCGCCAGACTTGCGACAGGGGAGGGGGCCGCCCTGTCCGCTGCCGTCCCAGGACCGCCACCACCGAGATCGGTCCTGCAGCTCCCCCAGGAGTGAGAGCTCCTTGGAGATGAGGCTCAGCCAGCGGTCGTGGGGCTGGTCGACCCGCGGGGTGTGGGGCAGGCCCTCGGCGGTGGGGAGGATGACCCTTGCCCCCGCCTGGTCGAGCGCCTGGGCGACTTCGCGCGCGCAGGTGGTGTCGGCAGACCTGCCAGCGCAGCACACCCCTGGATCCAGGGCGACGCCGGGAATGTCGGCCAACACAGTGGCAGCGAGCAGGTGGAACTCCCGGTTGTCTCGCAGCACGACGGTGGCGGCTCCGCCCGGTCCGGCGTCGTACACGAGCTTCACGAGGGTCTTGGCACCGACGTCGGTGAGGTCGGAGATGCCGTGGTTGCCGAGGTGTCCGTAGAGTTGCTGCCAGTGAGGGCTCGGACGGGGCAGCGGCGCGCGGCTGGTCATGAGGTACTGCACCCGCTGGTCGTTCCAGGCGTGCAGGTAGGCGAGGGCGTCCTGCGAGAGGAAGTGGCAGACGAACACGCTCGGCACGGCCGCGAGCACGAAAGGGACGGCGGCGAGGGGGGGGGGCGTCCAGTGGCTGAGCACCCGCGCGATGGCGGACGGCAGACCGGCCGTCAGCCAGGCCGCTGCGAGCACCACGCCCAGGGCCCCGGTCGTGAGGTGCCGGGGACGTGCCTTGGTGTCGCCCGTGAAGGCGGCGAGGTCGAGGGTGAGGGTGGTCGCAGCGGCGAGCGCCAGCCGGGCGGGCCAGCGCCGACCGGGGAGGATGGCCGTCCAGACCACGAGCGACAGCAGGTATCGGAAGGCGTAGCCTTCGGGAAAGTCGGCCAGGAAGGTGTCTGCAGCGCCTTGGGGCCAGTGCAGGTCGACGGCGGAGGCGCCGGGTCCGGACAGCTGAAGGTGGGTGTAGACCCAGAGGGCCAAGGCCGCGGTGAGGACGAACAGCAGCGGTCCGCCCGCCACCAGGGGGGCCAGCAACCCCACTGCGATGGCCGGCACGGCGGTCACCTTCACGAGGGACGCAAAGTGAAGGAGCACCGCCCCGAGGGGCACAGCCCACACCCGACGCCAGCTGGTGCCGCCCCACCACAGCAGCCCGGCGCCCAGCCACGCACTCCCCATCGCAACGCCGTCGGCACCGATGAGGATGGCGGGATGGATGGCGAGTCCCCACACGGCCGTGATGGTGCCGGCAGCCAGGGCGGTGCTGCGACGCCCGAGCGCATGGCCCGCCAGCATCGCGCCCACGACCGCGGCGACCGAGCTGCCCATCATCACGAGCCGCGCGGTCTCCAGAATGCCCGTGCCAAAGGCACTCATCGCCCAGGCCACGAGCCAGGTGCTCCAGTCGCGTGCGCTGTTGCCGATGCCCAGCGCCGCAATGATCTTCACACCACCGGCGCCCGGCATGTCGGTGAGGTCGATGGCCGACGCAACCTTCAGCCGGATGGCCAGCGCCGCGAGTGCCACCGCGACGGGCAGCGCACGCAGCAGCCACCAGCCGATGTCGACAGACCGCGCGTTGCGGGTGGCCGGAGGAGGGTGGGACATGCCTCCGGTCTACACCACGGCGCCGCGGCCGTGCACTCAGCGGCTGGCCTTCACCTGGGCGGGCGTGGCCAACACGTCGTAGTGGGTGGACTCCTCCGCCAGCACGAAGACGTAGAGAGACTCGGTGTCCTCGACCTCGACGGTGCAGGACCTCTCCGCGCCGCAGACGGCGTCGTGGGGGGAGAAGCGTGCGTCGGTGGACACGAACATCTGTGTGGCCGGCTTGTCGGCGTCGAGCGACACGGCCCAGGTGGAGCCAGGCTGCACGCTGACCGTGTGGCGGACGACGCCAAAGCCGTCGATGTCGGCCGAGAAGCGCGCGGGGGACTCGGCAAGGGCGGTGCTGCCAGCCAGGCCCACGATGGCGAGAACGGCCGCTGGCAGGATGCTGCGGAAGTTGGAAGAGATCTGCATGGGGTACTCCTCGGGACGGGCTGAGGTTACCGACTCCCACGACAACCGCCCACGGAGTGCGACACACCCGCACATGTCGTTGCGTTTGGTGATTTCCTCCGACAAAACACGACATCACAACTTTGAATGTCGCAGACGCAGGCCGGAACGGCCCGGTGCCCGCCGTCTGATTAGACCCCGTGTTTGGCCGGCGACAGCTGCCCGGCGGAGGTGGTCTCCATGCCCCGATACATGACGCGCGAAGGCTTCGAGGCCATCGAAGCCGAGATCAAGCATCTGTGGCACGTCGAGCGCCCCGAGATCGTCGACTCCGTGCACGAGGCGGCCTCCTTGGGCGACCGCAGCGAAAATGCCGCCTACATCTACGGAAAGAAGCGCCTGCGCGCCATCGACAGCCGCCTTCGCTACCTCCGCCGGAAGATCGACCAGGTCACCGTGGTCGACCTGGGCGACATGAAGCAATTCGACCATGTCCGCTTCGGTGCTCTCGTCACCGTGGAAGACGACGACGGCGAGGAGCGTACCTATCGGTTGGTCGACAAGGAGGAGTCGGATCCTGCCCGTGGCCGCATCAGTGTGCAGTCGCCGGTGGGGCGGGCGCTGATGGGCAAGAAGGAGGGCGACTGCTTCGAGGTGAAGCTGCCCAAGGGCCTGATGGGCTTCGAGGTGCTCCACATCCGATACGGCGCCGACGAAGGCTGAGCTGGCGGTCCGTTCCCCGGCTGGCAGAAAAGTGCGCCGGGGGGGAAACAGCGAAGGGGGCGGTCCGTATTCCACGGCAACTCAGGGTCGCAGTCCGTGGCAGGTCGTGCGGCAGGTGATACCGGGCCACGACGTTCCACGAGCCGGGGAAGGTGTATGAGCGAGTTTCTGAGCGCAGCCTTCGCGATGCCGACTGCGCTGTACTCGGTCACCCTGATGTTCGTGCTGGTCTACTGGGTGCTGGCCATTGTGGGCCTGTTCGACCTCGAGACGGTGGACGCAGGAGTGGAGGCTGGCGGTGAGGTCGACCTCGACCTCGACGGCCCCGACCTCGACCTCGACGGTCCCGACCTCGACCTGGATGGTCCCGACCTGGACCTCGACGGTCCCGACCTCGACCTCGACGGTCCCGACCTCGACCTCGACGGTCCCGACCTCGACCTCGACGGCCCCGACCTCGATCTCGACGGTCCCGACCTCGACGGCCCCGACCTCGATGCCGCCGGACAAAGCATCAGCGGCTTCGCCCGCGTGCTCGGTGCGCTCGGCTTTCACCGCGTCCCGCTCACCGTGTCGCTGAGCTTCGTCGTCTTCTTCGGTTGGGTCCTCTGCTTTCTCACCATGACCCAGCTCGCCCCCCTGCTCGCCGATCTGGTCCCGCTGCTGGCCATCCAGGCCGGTGCAGCGGTGGGCAGCTTCGTCGGCTCCTTGCCGTTCGCAAGCGTCACGGCCCGTCCCTTCGCGCCCCTGTTCCACATCCACAAGGCGAGCCGCCGTCGCGCCTTCATCGGCCACACCTGCGAGCTCACCACCCTTCGGGTCGACAACCGTTTCGGTCAGGCCGAGATCTCCGACGGCGGTGCCGGCCTCACGGTGCAGGTCCGCTGTGACCACGACAACGACCTGTCCAAGGGCGGAGCCGCACTTGTGGTCAGCTACGACGAAGAGCGCGAGGCCTACATCATCGAGCCCCTGCACACGCCCCGTGGCCAGAAGCTGCAGCGTCGTGTCGAGCAGCTCCGTGCATCCCGCAATCGCGCCGGTGCGAAATCCCGTTCGCGGTCGGCGCGTAGCTGACCGCACGCAATCCAACGGATGGAGCGACTCCGATGCACCGCTGACGGTTGCGCAGACAACCCAAGTCAACAGTCCCCAGACTCCCTCTTGAGCCCCCAACCTTCCGCCCCGCGGGCGCGCCGCGGATCTCCCCAGCCGAGGACCCATGAACGTCTTCATCATCGTCGCTTTCGCCATAGCCCTCATCATCTTCGTCGGCATCGCTGCCTTCGTGGTGAGTTGCTACAAGAAGGTCGACCAGGGCCATGCCCTCATCATCAACAAGATGCAGGCGGAGCCCACCGTCACCTTCACGGGTGGTGTGGTCATCCCCATCCTCCACCGCAGCGAGGTGATGAACATCTCGGTGAAGACGGTCGAGATCGACCGTCGCGGCAAGGAAGGCCTCATCTGCAAGGACAACATTCGCGCAGACATCCGCGTCTCCTTCTTCGTCAAGGTCAACAAGACCCAGGAAGACGTGCTCAAGGTCGCCCAGAGCATCGGCTGCACCCGCGCCAGTGACCGCGGCACCCTCGAAGAGCTCTTCGTGGCCAAGTTCTCCGAAGCCCTGAAGACCGTTGGCAAGCGCCTCGACTTCGTGGAGCTCTATACCCAGCGCGACGACTTCAAGGACCAGATCATCGACGTCATCGGCCGCGACCTCGAGGGCTACATCCTCACCGACGCCGCCATCGACTACCTCGAGCAGACTCCGGTCGAGATGCTCGACAAGGACAACATCCTCGACGCGCAGGGCATCCGGAAGATCACGGGCCTCACCGCCACCCAGAACCTTCAGACCAACGACCTGCGCCAGACCGAGCGCAAGGAGCTTGCCCGCCAGAACCTCGAGGCCGACGAGGCCATCCTCGAGCTCGAGAAGCGCCGCGCCGACGCCGAGGCCAAGCAGCAGCGTGAGATCTCCAACGTGCGCGCCCGTGAAAAGGCCGAGTCCGACCGCGTGAC
>ENA-OWNT01000617-OWNT01000617.1-seawater-metagenome-genome-assembly--contig:-NODE-617-length-71337-cov-6.464117_pt1 | contig 71337 bp, 71 predicted proteins | sample MGYA00238136_ERZ651165 | MGnify/ENA primary metagenome ERZ651165 (study PRJEB26861, sample SAMN08777766) | seawater metagenome | isolation source: coastal seawater | place: USA: Florida | collected... | reverse complement strand
GCGGCAGCCTCACTCTGCTCTGACCTGTTCAGTGTCCTCCAGTCTAACAGATGACACTTATTCTTAAGATACAAGGGTAGCGCTCACCGAAAAGCTAAAAGAACGTATCGGTACAACTGTAGAGAACAAGGCAGAGCGGTTCCTGGCGATTCTTGGAGCATCCGGTGCAGGCAAATCCAGTGTTGTGATGGCCGGTCTGATTCCTGCACTACGAAACGCCCATCCTGATTGGACAATTTTGCCAAAAATTGTCCCTGGTAATCATCCGGTAGAATCGTTGGCAGATGCCCTGTATAGCGCGATACCCGATAAAGGTCTTTCTGCGATTGAAACTGATCTCAATAGCCCCGGGGGGCGCATGTTGCATCGACTGGCGCGTCAAATAGAAGGCGAACAGATTGTTTTGTACATTGACCAGTTCGAAGAACTCTTCACGCTGGCTGATGATGAAGATGAACGCCATCAATTTATTAATCTTATCACTCATGCCTCAACAGAACCGGATGGTCAAATTATTATCATTGTGAGTATACGGGCAGACTTTTATGGACACCCATCTGCTTATCCTGAACTGGGAAGACTTGTCAATCAGCATAATGAACTGGTCTTGCCAATGAGTATTAGTGAATTACGGGATGCAATTGAAAAACCTGCCCGTTTAGCCGATGTTGGACTAACTTTTGACAGCGGTCTTGTTGCAGAAATTATTTTTGCTTTACGTGAACGAAATAGAGCCTTAACAGGAGCCTTGCCGCTATTGCAATTTACCCTGGATCGTCTCTTTGCCAGAAGAAAGGGGACGATACTTAATGGGCAGCCTATCAGGCATTGGGTGATCCCGAACGCGGCATCAGTGGCATTGAAGGGGCAATCGGCACACATTGTGAAGAGGTCTTTAGCCAACTACCTGTTACAGCGCAGGAAAAGATGGCTGATGTTATTCTGCCGCTTATCAACATTGATGAAATATCCGGTGAGGCAACCCGCCGTCGTGCAAATATCAAGTCCGTCGTTCATGATGAAGATAGTCGTACCTTTGTGGAGACTTTTGTAGATAATCGTTTATTGGTGACAAATCAAGATAATGGTGAAAACTATATCGAAATCGCTCATGAAGCCCTGCTGAAAAGCTGGAAACGCCTTGCTGATTGGATTGATGAAATGCAAGAGCATCTTCGTCGTATGCGTGAAATAGAACGTTCGGTAAAGGCATGGAAAAACAATGACCGTAATGATGACTTTCGCCGTCAGGGTAAGCAACTAGAACAATATCACAATACAATAGCGGCACTACAGCCGAGATTATCGCCTGAAACGATAGATTATCTCTATGCACGGGATATTGACCGGATGATACAGGATAATATCCCCGAATTGGTGGCAGGGCAGTCCGCAGAATCTTTACTTCAATGGATTGACGATATTAATATGTCTGAGCCTGTACGGCTTATGGTCGGGCTGGGTTTGTCAATTGGTGGCGATCCGCGTGATGGTGTTGGTTTGCAAGACGGTGTGCCGGATATAACCTGGCTGCCAGTGAACGGGAATGCCGGGAAATATGATTTTAAAGATAAGGAAAGTTTTGTTTACGGTGTTTTTGATGTGCCGGATTTCTTTATTGCGAAATATCAGGTGACATATACACAATATAAGGAATTTGCCCGGGCGGATTACGATAATCCTTTATGGTGGGAGGGTTTTCCTGAAAAGTATCAACCCCAGAGACTGAAGGAAAAAATCACAAAAGCAGTAAATAACCCGCGTGATAGTATCTCATGGTATCAGAGTGTTGCCTTTGCCCGCTGGCTCAACCATCATCTTGAGGGCGTAGCATTATCTCATCCATGTGGAAAAGTATTTCGCATTGGGGACAATGCACAGATACGACTGCCAACAGAATGGGAATGGCAATTGACAGCAATGAACGGGGACGAAGAACGCGAATACCCCTGGGGGAAATGGCGATCCGGTCATGCCAATACAGGAGAGGCAGACCTGGGACGGGTTATTGCTGTTGGAATGTATCCCCATGGTGCGGCAAAGTGTGGGGCGCAGGATATGTCCGGGAATTTGTTTGAATGGTGTGCCAACAATTATCACGATCCAGAAATAATCGATCCGGCAGATACCGATGAAAAGGTATTGCGGGGTGGCGCATTCTATTATGATAGGCACTTTTCCCGTCCATCGTACCGCCATGCTGACTATCCATATTTCGAATACAGTCTTTACGGTGTGCGTTTAGTTGTTGCCCCACCTATCCCTGGTCTATGATTTGTGCGAGGGGCAGGTGTCTTACCCCTCCGACGCCGACGCGCCACCTCCCCGCAAGCAAGGAGGAATTTTTGTGGCATTGGTGTGCGACTATTACAGATGATTTTTTCTTTGTGTCTTCGCGCCTATGCATCTCTGCGTTGAGATTTTTTATAGACACGTATGGGACACGATGCATCACGTCCCTACAATTTCTTACATAGTTTTATGGACAACGACGGGTCATTATGGTATAGTATGCGCGATAGTAGAAAAACAGGTGAACTGATGGCTGGCTTACAACGACTACACATTCTCTAATTCCAATTAACGGATTTCCGTGTGTCTTCGTGTTTGCTTATGAGTCGATAGGCATCATTCAAATTGTCTAATCACGCCGGAGACGTTTCCGGCGTTTTTGATTCAGGAGAACCCTGTTTATGTCATTATCAAATATCAACAAAGTCGCGATTATTCGCTTTGCCCAGAGCTTCCATCTTTATATCCACGCCTACGCCCTGATTCTGCTGGATAGGGGACTCAACCTTTTTCAGATTACGTCCATCGAATCAATTGTCATCGGCACCGTTTTTGTGATGGAAATGCCAACCGGTATCCTTGCCGACCGTATCGGGCGCAAATGGTCAATCACGGCAGCAATCTTTCTGATGATGAGTGCGGAATTGCTCTTTTTCTTTGCGCGGACGTATCCGGTTTATATCCTCGTCGCGATTCTGACAGGCACAGGCTTTGCTTTTGCATCCGGCGCAATCGAAGCGATGGTCTATGATAGTCTGCCACAGGAAAATCGCGAGAATCTCATGAAAAAGGCAATGGGGCAGATTAACAGTGTGGCGCGAATCGCATTTTTCATCTCACCGATTGTCGGCGCGTTCATTATCGGCGATGCCTCACCAGAACGTTATCTTTGGGCGATTGCTTTCACTGTGCTGGCGCTATTTCTGGGATTATTGGCCTGCCTCACACTGGAAGAACCTGCTTCTGAATGGGATAACGAAAGCACATCACCGCTCACGACATTTAAAGAAGGCGTTGCTGAATTACGCGGACATCCAATGTTGCGACGATTGGTTTTGCTGACGATTTTCACCACACCATTCACCTCTATGCTGATTGTGACACTTGCTGCGCCTTATCTCGATATGAACGGGGTGTCGCCTTTTGTTGTCGGCGTGACATTATCTATCGGGAGTTTGCTATCCGCCGGAACACAACGCTATGCCTACAAATTCGAGGAATGGCTCGGGCAGGAGAGGGCAATCTTATTTTTACTCTTGCTCCCCGCGTTCATGTACGGGATTCTGGCACTGGTTTCCGGGTCGATTTTACCTGTCATCGTGATTATTTTGATGTACGGCACAAATGACATGAAATCGCCGCTATTCTCTGCGTATCAAAATTCAATGATTGGCAGCAAAAATAGAGCGACAGTGCTCTCCATCATCAACATGTTCCTGAACCTATTCGTTGCGATTGTCGCACCGATTTATGCCGCTATCGGTTCGTACTCAATGCCGCTAGCGTTTGGCATCATGGGTGCAGTGATTTTACTGGCGACAGTTATTTTAGGTGTGCCAAAACTCACAGAGAATGCTGCCGTGCCTGAAATAGCGTAGGGCAATCACGACCTGACTCCGCTTGCAAAATCTCTATAATGGGACATTTGTGAGCGGAATAAGGACGCTGTGAATGACCCGACTCAAGAAGCTGTCAAAAATTTTCATCTCAGGTGAATGGCTTGTATTCTGGATTGCCCTGGCATTACGGGCAATTCGACCGGGCTTGTACCCGCCGTTTTCAGATGAACTGGTATCGCTCAATTCGGCGGCAGACATTGTCTTTCAATCACAATGGACATGGATAGGCAACCCGGTTAGCTGGAGTGGTATTTCTTATCATTCGCCCCTGAGCAATTATTTGATGGCAATCCCGTTTCTTTTCGGGCGTAATCCGATGTTCGTGCGGCTTTTCATCGCATTCTGGAGTGCTTTAACAGGCATTGCGATCATGCGTCTCGTGCAGCGTTATGTCGATAAAGAGGCAGCTTTAATCGCGGGATTGCTCTTCGCTGTATTACCTCAAATGGTCGATTGGGGACGTTTTGTCTGGAATCCGAATTTCGCCACCTTATGGATTATTTTGTGGATTCACACCATGTTATCGGGCTATCTTGATGGCAAACGCGGTCAACAGATGATGCACTGGCTATTTTTGAGCCTCTGTTTTCAGATGCAAGCCGCCTTATTGATACTCGTTCCGATGAGTTTAATTGCAACAGTCATCTGGCACTGGAAAAACCATACTCTGCGCGACTTCATCTATACGATTTTGTCACTCTCTGTCTTTGCCATCAGTCTGATTCCCTGGGGCATCGGTTTGATCCAGATGAATGTGTGGACGGCGGATTCCAGTTCTTCCAGCGTACAAATACCTGATTTTGGCGTGATGCTATGGCAAATTGCCCATGTTGTCGGTGGATACAATCTCAAATTTTATCGCTTTGACTATCCACCAGTTATTTTGAGTCCCGGATTGTTGATTTACTCTCTGAGCATCCTTGCTGGAATATGCATCGCTATCCACAAACGGATGACTGCTGCTTTGATATGGGTAGCGATAGGTATTGCAGGGTTTGGATTTTATCCGGTTGTCAATCGCGAAGGGGTCGCTGATCATTATTTAATGACATCTGTGCTGGTTGCAATTTTGCTGGCATCAATCGGGTTTAGTTTCCTCATCAAACGACACAAAAAAATAGGTCTGACTGTATTTTCAATTGCGTGGATGGCGCAATTATGCTTGAGCTTGCTTCATCTACATTATTTCACGCTGGATAAAAGTCTCGAATACACGCCGCTTCGTAATATGAATACGATTCACCATCAAATGCTTAGCTGGCATCAAGACGCACCGATCATTTTCCTGCGCGATAATCCTGAATTCAATGAGGCGACTTTCTGGCAACAATGGGAATGGTTGATGCTCTGGAAACTCTACGAAAAATTTGGCTGGTTGCGTGTGGTTGATGCCGGAGAGAGTTTGCCCGTTCCAGCAGAGGGAGCAATTATCGTTGGTGATAGGGACGGCTATATTCAGTATTTTGTGGATGTGGAGTCGCTTCCAGTAGTCAGTTTTGAGGCTGGAACAACAGCAACGCGATTGACTTATGCAGATTTTAGCCCCGCAGACATTGCTCCGCCACAAATCCTGCCACTTGCAGATAATTCATTCTATGGCGTGATGAATGTCGAAGGCATTACTATCAACGATGGCTTCATTTTGCTGCAATGGCAAAGTTTCCAGACTTCTCCGACAGAAAGCTATCATTTTGTCTTAGAGCGGGATAATCAAGTACTTGAGGTGCTTTCTTTACCATCCTATCAATGGCAATCTGGAGAATTTGTGCTCACACTCATCGAGGCTGAGATGACGGATAGCAATCGGCTTACGCTCTCATTACGTCGTGAGTCAGATAGGGCATTTGTGCCTGTGAGTACAATCGACAACCCGCAAACACAAATGCACTTTGAAATTTCGCCCTGACTATTCTGTCGATTCGACCAGGCTAGCTTCCCATATTTGCACATTATCAAAGGTGACAACAATATCCGTTTCACCGGGTGCATTGACTGCAAAGCCCATCGTGCCTTCAACAAGCCAATCATGACGGGATTCGGCAACAAAGGTGTCATTAATATAGAATGCGAAATAATCATCAATACACACGACGCGGAAAGTATTGGTCGCTAATCCTTCGTTGATTGCTTTGTGTTCTGTCCAGGGAACAAACACGCGGATGCGGTCACTCTCACCAATGCGAATGCCAAATTCACCGGAACTGTTAATCAGGAAATAATAGCCAATGGTTGGATTTGCTGCCTGAGAACGACAGATAATCCCGTAAATCGAGCCTGGCGAACCCCCGATTTGTTCTGCTGTCACTTCAATCACAACATTGCTGTGTGTTTCACCATTTGTTACCGGAATATAGCCGCCGCCATCTGAAATCGCAGTGTACACGCCGTTGCTGATGCCAAATTGTGTTTCCATAAAACCAAATGTTTCCCAGGAATCCGGGTCATCAAAGGTGTTTTCGTAAATCAGATCGCCTGTTTCGTATTGCACGGTGGCTTGCTCTTCCTGCGTACAGGCAACCAGGCTTATCAATAATAGGGCGATTAAAATTTTTCGCATAATGTCCTCAATCAAAATCGAAAGTATTGTGTTCAATCATAGCGTGCAAATGTCTGTGTACCAGTCCCGGAATGAGTGCGTAATTAATGGAAATGTTGCAAAATGAGCGTGATGTAAATCATGCCCTAACGCTTGCTTAGAATGCTTCAAAATTACTTTACAAGGACAGAAAACACATTTATAGTGAGCATAAATTCACAACTTTCAAAAAAAATTGAACGTTGTGTGTGTGCGAATGGAGAGGTAACTCTGTATCGTTAGTCACTTGATCAGAGCGTGTATTGGTAGTTAGTGAAATCGTTACCTCCATGTCTGACACTGTATTCCCCCTACAGTGAAAGGCTAAACCGGACGCATGTCTCCCTCCTTGATGGCTATGCTGGAGCTAATCCCTCCGGCATAGCTGTTTAATGGCACTATGGCAGATGATGCTGCAAAAATACCTCAATGCGCTGCTGGAACTCCTGTGTGACGCTTGCATCACCCCACCATATCCTATGCCCGAACTGTTCGACTGTGATGAGTTCAGCGTCAGGAATCTGTCCGGCTGCATGAGTCGCATTCTCATAGGGTACATCACCATCATGTTTGCTATGTACAATCAGGGTCGGTGCTTTGATTTTCTCCAGAGGCAAATCTGCTAAAGTCTGTTGTACCGCTAAATCATTCATCACACCTTCGAAACGCGGCAGGGCAGGGACAATCGCATCAGCCAGTGCCATGACCTGTAGTTTTTGTGGCGGGTCGTTGAGAATCTGCTCGATGTACTGTTTGCCTGTTTTGCTGTCGTAGGTTGTTTCAGTACGAACATAATCTGCGAGAGCCAGCCCCGGCATTTTTTTCATTGCCTGATTGATGAAGAAGTAGGAAATGTTCTGTGCTTTTGGCGACATCACCAGTTTGCCCAATGTGCTGTTCAATTGGTCATCGGACAATCCGGTTTGCTTTGTGATTGCTGATAGCAGAATCAGAGCTTTTGTGCGTTCAGGATATTTGATAGCAAACATCAATGCGCCGGGTCCTCCTGCTGAGACACCTGCTACTGCTACTGATTTGATGTCTAATTTATCCAGCAGCGCCGCAAATAAATCTGCCTGTGATTCCGGTGAAGCATCGGTAGGAAGGGGTGTCCCGAGATAACCGGGTCTATCCGGTGTCAGCACAGTGTATCCTGCCTCGACCAGGTGTGCTAACATGAACCAGCCATTGTGCCCGACATTACCACCATGAAAGTGTAAGATCACCTCACCGGCGCCACGCATATCGTATTCCACCTGACCGCGTGCCGTTTCGACAATACGACTATCAGCAGAAACGCGCTTTGTCTGTTGCTGCAACCAGCGCGAATATCCGAACCACATCCATAACCCCCCGATAATCAACAGAGCGACTATGATGAAAAATCCAATCATTGTATCCCTTTCGTCGTATTCAATCTCACTACTATTTACGGATGTGCATTCGATTTGTTGTACTCATGAAATCGGATAGAGTCCACCGGGTTAAACCGATGTAGATAATAAAAATTCTGTATTTATTTTCAATCTAAATGCTTTAAAAACACATATTCGTTTATCATAAAATATATTGCGGGAGAGGGTAGCTTCCAACATCGTTTTTCATGCTGAAATTCCTTTGTGAATTTTTACTAAAAGATTTTGACAACACTTCTCATGGATAAGGAAATCCCCTGATTCCTTGCTTTAAATCCGCATAATACGGGTGATAAGTCGTTTCCATGTAAATGATACATTGATATTTACAACTTTTTACAGAGTTCTTAAGTTTCAGTTGATTGTTTTGTAGTATACTTTTGTGTATACTGACATGAAAATACCACACTTTTTTGGAGAATTTGAACAATGGCTCGTCAATATCCCTCAGAATTGCACATCGGACAGAAGGTTTTGGTTAATTTTACCTCGGGAATGCACCCGATTGAGGCACTTGTCACCAAAATCGACCGTGAACAGGGTATGATACACGTCAATCCAATTGGATATAAAGTCCGCTGGGCAGCAAAACCACGCGCCATCACCAACACTTCAGGGCAATTCCTGCGTTTTGAGAACGATGAATTCAGCTTTCGCGAGATACGTACTCTCTAAGCAGCCCCTGAAAATTAGATTTATTACGAAATTCCCTTTACATGAGGATTCCAATCACGGAATCCTCATTTGTTTTCTCATGACTCATGCCTGATTTTTCGCTATGATAGGGATATTGAATTATTCGCCTGATATAGAGAATGAGAAGGTATGGACGAAACGTCACACATTTCTCCCTTACGTCGCTGGTTAGAAAGTATCCTTGTCTGGTACATCCTCTTTATGATTGTGTACCTCTTTGCACGTTTTATCCTACAGACTGAATGGCGTTTCATTGCCCTGGTCAATAATGCAGTGCCCTATCTATTTTTCCCTGTGATTGTCGGATTGGCGATTGCTGCTTTGCTCAAATCCCGTCGTCTGACAGGGTTGTATTTTCTGGTAGCTTTAATCGGGGCATTATGGATTATACCGCCGCTTATTCCCGCACAGTTCAATGCTTCCGAAACTGATTCCGGTATCGACATCATCACCTTCAATCTCTATCCCTATAACGAAGAATTTGACGCAGTAACAGACTGGATACTCGCTCATTCACCGGATATTCTGGCTTTGCAGGAATTACCCGCAGACCAATCACTTGTCGCAGATATCGAAGCCAGCTATGAATATGGTATCTCACAGGCTTATGAAACCGGGCACGCCTTCTATTCAAATTATCCGATTGTGGAATCCGGCGATATACAGGTTAATGAAACGATAATGCAGCGTGTGGTTGTCGATATTGAGGGCACACAGGTTGTTTTCTATAATGTGCATCTATTTATGCCTTTCAATGACCGTGAAGCTGATTGGCTTGTCCTGCGTTATGACGAATCTCGCCGCAACGCACAGATAGAGGTTTTGTTGGAGTTAATTCAAGCTGAAACTTTGCCTGTGATTGTGACAGGTGATTTCAATATGACAGAGTGGTCGCCAATGTACCATCAGATTGCCAGTGTGCTGGATGATGCTTATCGTCAAACATCATGGGGTATCGGCGCGACCTGGCCCGCAGGGGAATCGGAGGATACCAGCGATGGCTATCCACGCCTCTTGCGTCTCGATTATGTGTGGTATAGTGAACCCATCGAAGCAAATTATGCTATTGTCGGGTCTGCCCCCGGTAGCGACCATTTTCCTTTACGTGTGGAGTTGAATATTCCGTGAAACGTCGCCCTCCATCCCCCATCCTCTATCTGATTGATAGCTACAATTTCTTTCTGGTAGCGTATGTGATTCTGCGCTTCATCGCAGGAAGTCGATGGTGGTGGCTCGGTTTATTGCATACCTTCGCATTATGGCTGTTTTTGCCGCTTATTTTGCTTATCATGCTGGCGATGGTTTTGCGTGGCAAACGCCGTGCCGGACTGTCGTTTCTCTTATTGCTCGTCGGATTGTTGCAATTTGCTCCCTTACCTGTCGGATATCTCAGCGCGTCCGACGAACCCCATGATTTGCGTGTCTTGACTTTCAATACCTGGGCAATTAACCCGCAATTCGAAGATAGTCTCGATTGGGTGCTGGCACAGGATGCCGATGTGCTGATTTTGCAGGAAATGGTCGGCTCACATCTCGATCATATTCCCGAAATATTGGCGCTGTATCCGCACCAGGCTTATGTTGAAGGTAATGTACAGGTTTTCTCGCGCTATCCCTTTGTTGAGAGTGAAGTTATCTGGATAGAAGATGCTGCTGCGCTGCGGGAAGGGCGTCTGGCAGTCCGGACAGTGATTGATTTTAACGGACAGCCGATTACAGTTTATGGCGTTCATCTGACTCTACCTGTTCGCGAAGACCCGCATTTCAACCTCAGAACGGGCATTGATACCCTCGATTTCATCCTGCACTATGATGAAACCCGCCGTAACGCACAAATTCTGAATCTGGTTGAACGCATTCAGACAGAAAGCAACCCCGTCATCGTAGCTGGCGATTTCAATACCAGCCACACCTCTCCGATACTGAATCATTTTACGGACATTGGCATGACCGATGCTTTCCGCGTTGTCGGGGCAGATTGGGGCATGACCTGGTCACATAATCCACCGGAATTACCACTCATTCGCATCGACTATGTCTGGTCATCGGATGAATTAACACCGCTTCGTATCAGACGCGGCGACTTCATCGGTAGCGACCATTTACCTGTTGTCGTTGACTTTGCTGTGCGATAACTACTTCTCCGCGCATTATCATTAATTAACAGTGGCAAATATCATAGGGGCGTTACAGTTGCGTTAAAGTCTATTGACAGAATCATAAAAACAGGTGAAACTGATTGTAATAAACCGAAATATTTGTCAGGGTAAGGTGGAACGAAGATGCAAATATTAATTGTAGAAGACCACGATATGTTGTTGGAAATTACGACTGTAATCCTCGAATCCGGCGGTTACGAAACCCTTGCAGCGACTGATGCTAAAACAGGCTTTGAGATGGCACTCGAACATGAACCGGACTTGATTATCACCGATCATCATTTAATGGGCACGAATGGTGCGGAGATGATTCAACAGATCAGAGCAACAGACGCCATCAAAGACATCCCGATTATTGCCCTGACAGCCGACATTTACTCCCGGCAGGAATTAATGGATGCCGGATGCAATGTCCATTTGACCAAACCGGTGCGTCGTGGCAGTCTCCTGAATAAAGTCAAGCAATTACTTACTGCCGGAAAAACTGAATCTGTATAAAGCTGTAAAAACAGGGAACGAAAATCGCCGTAACATTGTCTCAATTGATGAAATTCAGCACAATTATCAGCGTAATTTTTCAAGTCATGCTACACTAATAAGCAATTACTACTAAAAAATTGCGCTTGCGTCATCAAACAAAAAAAGGAGACTGTATGCGCCGATTTATCCTCGTTTTAGCTTTACTAATTAGCTTGCTTTCCGTCACTGTCTTTGTCCATGCACAGGACGATAGCAGTCCGATTATTCATGTGGTGCAACCCGGCGAGAATATGTATCGCATCGGATTGCGTTATGGTGTGAGTGTTGATGCAATTGCGGCTGCAAATGGCATCAGCAATCCGGCATTGATTTTTGTCGGGCAACAATTGACTATTCCGGGCACAACCGGGGGCACACCGCCTTCAAATCCCGCGCCATCCAATCCAGACCCTGCACCGTCAAATCCTTCTACCGGAAATGGCACAACCTATACCGTGCAACCCGGTGATACACTGTCTTCGATTGCAGGGCGTTTCGGTACAACTTACACTGCGATTGCGGCTGCCAATGGTATTTCCAACCCGAACTTAATTTATGTTGGTCAGGTTCTCAGCATCAATGGCGGCTCTGCTCCTGCTCCAACTACGCCTACAAATCCTGCACCGTCAAATCCACCACCGAATAGCGCACCGATCAGTGGTTTTGAAGTTGGTGGACACGTTACCCGCAGCGATTACCCTTATAGTGATGCGATGCGCCAGAGTGGTATGACCTGGGCAAAACGTCAGATTCGCTGGACACAGGGCACACCTGCTAGCAACTTCCAGGGTGAGATTGATGCTGCACATGGACGTGGTTTCCGCGTTCTCCTGAGTGTTGTCGGCGATCATAATCAGCTTGCTGCCAACCCGACACAGTACTATCAGGACTTCGCACAATTCCTCGGTGGACTTGCCGCAGGTGGTGCAGATGCGATTGAAGTCTGGAACGAACCGAATATTCCGCGTGAATGGCCCGCCGGACAAATTGGTGGTGCGAATTACACGCAGATGTTGAGCGCAGCCTATCAGGTGATTAAAGCCAATAACTCCAGCACAATTGTGATTAGTGGCGCACCTGCACCGAGTGGTGGTCTGCCAAATAATGCGTCCGGTGGTTTCAACGATGATGCTTTCCTCAGTTCGATGGCATCCTCCGGCGCAGCGAGTTTCATGGATTGTGTGGGTATTCACTATAACGCAGGGGCAGTCCCGCCGTCAGCAACATCGGGCGCACCTGTTGGCAGTGCCGGACACTATTCCTGGTACTATCCATCTATGGTGACGACTTACCGGGCGCGTTTCCCTGGTATTCCGTTATGCTTCACTGAAATTGGCTATGTCTCATCAGAAGGCTTCCCGCAGGGCTTACCCGCGAACTTCTCATGGGCTGCTGGTAACAGTGTCACCGAACAGGCTGAATGGCTGGCAGCAGCAGCAGTTCAGGCACGTAATAGCGGCGCAGTTCGTCTGTTCATCGTCTGGAATGTTGATAGTCAGACTTACCTTGATGACGACCCGCAGGCAGGATACGCCATTGTTCGACCGGATGGCACATGTCCGGCATGTAACACGCTTGGCGCTGCTGTTGGTGGCTGACGTTAGATAGATCTTTCGTGGGGTGCAAGCAATTGCGCCCCTTTTTTATTTAGATGATGATTTCTATCGCCACATTATCAGGAATCATCTTATCACGGGTAACATATGAAGCAGAGGAACGTCACCCGGAGGTTTGACAGGCATCACACTGAAAACTGATGACTAACAACTGACAACTCTCTACAAAACTACATTCAGAATCCCGTGCAAATCACCGACTACCCGCAACATCGCATCATCAAAATCGAGTAGGGTGAAATCGACATATTGGAACTTATGCAGCCGATAGGGGATGTCGCACCCCTGATAGAGCACAGGCAAAATCGGACGCCCTTTATCCAGATAATAATTCCACTCATCTTCCACATTTGTGGATTCCATGCTGGATGGCGACATAATCAGCACCATAGCTTTACAGGTATCCAGTGCCTCCCCGATTTGACGCGCCCAGCTTTTGCCGGATTCGATATTGAATATATCAATCCACACGTTCAAATTGTGTTTTTTAAGAGCCTGTACCAGTTTTCGGGCGAAGGCTTCGTCATCATGCCCGTAACTGATAATAATATCGGGTTCATCATCATTAAGTTTGCGTGACAGTTCATACAGACGCCCGTCGAGTTGTTTGAGCATCCGTGTCACAATCAATTGCATCAAAGAATGCAGCGCCGGAGGATTCCATTTCAGATGTTTATCGAACTCGTTGCGGTCAATTTCGAGCACGGTAGCATCCTGTGCGACAACAATATCGGCAGTACGCGGCAAATCAAAAATCAGCGCCAGTTCACCGAAACAATCGCCTTCTTTCAGATAATCAATGAAATGATACTCACCATGTGCGTATTTACGAACTTCAACCTGCCCATCAATCAGCACATAAAATACAGTCTCAACCTTATCCTGCGTCGTGAGAGGCGTGCCTTTTGGATAAGACTGAATGCGTCCATTGTCTTCCAGTAAAGTTATGACTTCTGCATCAGCTTGCGGGAAAATTGTTGCCAGAATTTCTTTGACTTTAGTTTGTATCATCGCCTATAATCCCGGTAAATTATCATCTGCAATTATATATCACGAAATAGAAATGGTGTCAGTCTGCAATTACGCTGCAACAAAAAAGGAGTAGCAATCGCTACCCCCGTAGAGTGTTGTTTTATGTGATTCTCGAATTACATTGCCTGATACAGGCTGTTGCGTGCTTCGTTAATCGAACCCATGAACTGAATGCCCAACGGTTCCGTGATACTACCAAGCATAGCTTCTAACATGCCTGCGCGATAGTCTTTATCTACGATTACAATCTGACGTGGGGCAGGGTGCAAACCGAGATTGAGCAACTTTTTCATCCGTTTGACACAAACACGGGTAGCCAGGTTACTGTTGCTGATGTCATAGATATGGTCAACTTCCATGCCGATGCCTTCCTGCATATAGAGCATAACCTGCATCGCTTCACGGCATTCGTGCCATGTCCAATCACCATTAAATTCACAAATCAGGGTATCGCGTTTTTGTTTATCCCAGCGGATGTCGATATTCATGTTAAAGCCCCGAACTCATCATTTATTCATGTACGTTATGATTTCACTATACACCTGAATGTAACAAACAGGTGAAAAAATGTGATAAAAACGGGTTTTGCGTTTGTTTTCTGTTACAATTGCCGCGATAATCATTTCGGAGGAAATACATGCCCGAACCACTGCTCATCATCGTGACAGGACGACCCGGCTCTGGAAAATCAACACTTGCCCGCATATTGTCCGACAAGATATTCTGTCCGCATATTTCCCGTGATGCAATCAAAGAAGGTCTGGTAAACACACTGGAGAAAAACACTGCTGATATGAATCGGCAGGTTTACACGATATTCTTCGACACCATTCGGTTTTTGCTGGATAGACAAATCAGTTTGATAGCTGAAGCTGCCTTCGTCCATCAAGTCTGGCAACCACAACTTGAACCGCTCATTGACCATACCAGGATGCGAATCATTGTCTGCGATGTTGACAAAGAAATAGCAAAATCACGCTTCATCCAACGGGCAAAATCAGACCCCGCCAGAGCAAAATTCCATGATGATTGGACAGACGAACCCTCTCAAGCACTGATTGATTTTCTCAACAGAGATTACGAACCACCACTTCTGTCTGTCCCGACATTAACCGTTGATACATCGGATGGATACAAACCGGATTTAGATGCAATCTCGGCATTCGTGAAAAGCCGGGTTATTTGATACTCTGAAATGTACTCTCAATGTCCGCTATACCCGCCATCCATCACCAGATTATGCCCGGTAATCGAGGCTGCATCATCCGAGCAGAGATAGAGCACGGCTTTTGCAATTTCCTGTGGTGAACTCGCACGCTGTAAGGGATAAGCATTCGCAATTTTAATTTTGAGGTCATCGGGCAAAGCAGCAAAAATATCCGAACTCACGGCATCGGGACTGATACTGTTCACACGAATATTGTATTCAGCACATTCAATCGCGGCGGTGCGTGTCAGAGCGATAACGCCCCCTTTACTCGCCGCAAATGCTCCGGTCATCGCGAAGCCCATCAAACCACCGATAGACGCCAGATTGACAATCACGCCACCATTACGATTTTTCATCATCGCCTGAATCTGGTATTTCATGCACAGCCATACCCCGCGCAGGTTGGTATCCATGATGCCATGCCACTGGTCGAGAGTGGTTTCAATTAATTTGTAAGCACCACTGACTGTCGCTGCATTAAAAGCACAATCTAACTGACCGTATGCTGAAACCGTCTTGAGAATCATTGTCTCAATTTCACCTGGATTCGATACATCCGAGCGCACGAATTTAGCTTCACCACCCCCAAAACGGATTTTTTCCGCCATGTCCTCGCCTTTGTGAGAACGGTCTTTTGTATCGGCAATGATGACCCGTGCGCCTTCTCCTGCGAATAATTGCACGGCTGCTTCACCGATGCCTGTTGTGCCGCCCGTGATGACGACCACCTTATTTTCCATTCGTCCCCGCATATAATTCCCTCTGCTTCATGCGATCAATATTAACGGAATTATAACGCATATCGGGATGTTGTCAGTAACAACACAGGAGAAATTATTAGGGACACGATTGATTGTCGTGTCCTTTAGAGAGAATGTAGTGGCATGATATGATCGCGCCGGGGAATGAAAAGCTATTGTTCTAGTTAATCCCCTGCTGCTGTAACCGGAGTCTGTCCACCGGAACTGAAGCTTTTGATACGTCCACTGATAAAGGCAAACAACCACCATAAAGCGTAAGTCAGGAAAATCATCAGATAATCAATTGTGGGGATACGGATGACTTCATTAATTTCAGCGGGTTGACGCACAAAGGTATAAGTCACGAATAGCGAGAGCGCAAACAGAGCATAAATAGTGTATTTCGCCCATGTTTTGAGTCCTAAGCCGTGCATTTGCGTCACTACGAAAATAGTCAGGAAGCCCCAGACAAACATATGTACAATGCCGCCACCTTGATTTAGTGCGACCAGTGCAGCATGAGGCAAGACTAGAATTTCGTTCAGGAAAATCCATTTGCGATTGGTATGCACACGAGTGAACATCAAAGACCCCTGTAGCATCACGACAATCACATGAATGAAACCGACAATGTGCCCGGCTGTCGGAATCATCGGATGAAACCAGAAAGTGTAAATCACAGCAAAACTGAAAGCATAACCATGATAATCACGTAACCAGTTGTAGAATTCTTTTTTGAAGGAGAGTTTCTTGCCGAAGAACATGCCTCTGCGACGGTTTTCCATCATCATAATGACGAATAGCATCATAATGACTGACCCCTGTGATGTCCAGCTTGGCATATCCTGTGCGATACCATCGTAGAAAATCGCAGTCTGAGCATAATGCGCGAGGATAAACACCGCATTGATTCCCAGCGCGATAAAGTTGAATGGTTTTAGAGTGTTTGAATATTTGCGGTCACTTTTTTCCTGCGCCCAATAAATCGTCCCCCAGATGAGCAAATTATGGGCAATGAATAACAACCAGGCACTGCCTGTAGACCAGAATGTTGGATTTAGCAGTTGCCATTCATAGAAAAATCCATCGCCTTCGGGTTCAAGCGCAATTGTAAAACCTGATAAAGCTGATCCTATTGCTAGAATAGAAAAACTGACAACGACCGCAAAAATGATACCCCAATTGAGTGCGACCGTATCCCGAACCTGTTTCGGAAATTGCATGTTTCTCACCTTGATAAATTACCTGTAAACGACCTGTATGTGAGAAATTTACAGGCAGTTATTCAGTAAAAGATGAGAAATACCTTGATTTTTATATGCTATTAAACAAGCTCTGAGATTACACTCATTTTAATTAACAGTCCTAACTATTTTGACTACTCATGAATCCTGTAATGAAGATTGTCTACTATTGTTTTCCGGTGTCTGATTGAGTTTTGCAACTTCATCTTTCATCGGAAACGCCATCATCGCAAACAGACCGAAGAAGATGAGCAAAATGATGCCGATGAATAATTGTAACATGCTGATATATCCTGAAAATACACTGTCCTTTGTTTCATTAAACACGGAAAGTTGGTAAAAGGTTTCAAATTGAATGGAAATTTCACAGGATAGATACAGTTATTAACAACTAATGCTAAAATCACCCTGTATTTCTATCACACACAAAAGGAAACCCCATGCTGCAATTGAGCGATATTCAAGAAGCACAGCAACGTATTTCGGATTATCTGTCCCCTACAATTCTGGAAAATGCACCCGATCTAGGGAGTAGTGTCTATCTCAAGCTGGAAAATACCAATCGCACTCATTCATTCAAAATTCGCGGCGCACTGAATGCCATTCTTTCTTTAGATGATGCTTCAAGAGAGCGCGGTATTGTTGCCGCATCCTCAGGGAATCATGCTCAGGGTGTGGCATATGCAGCCCAATTACTTGGCGCAACAGCAACGATTCTCATGCCGAAGCACACCCCCAAAAAGAAAGTGAATGGCGTTTTGAAGTATGGGGCAGAAGCAGCACTATTCGGTAGTAATTACGATGAAACCGAAGCCGAAGCGCTTCGCATGGTCGAAGAAGATAATCTGACTTATGTCTCTCCCTATAACGATAAAATGGTGATGGCTGGTGCTGGCACAATCGGACTGGAAATTATCGAGCAATTGCCAGATGTTGAGCGCGTGGTGGTCTGTGTTAGTGGTGGTGGATTAATTGGCGGGATTGCGACAGCCGTAAAATCACTCAAGCCGGAATGTCAGGTAATCGGTGTTTGTGCAGAATCTGCTCCTTCAATGTACAACGAATTCTATGGCACAGATAAAGCCGAAAATTGGGAGACCCTCGCAGAAGCACTCTCCGGTGGTATCGAACCTGGCTCAATCACTGTTCCGGTGACAAAACAGCATGTCGATGAGATTGTCCTCGTTACAGAAGAACAAATTGCGGAAGCCATGCGTTTCATGATGGGCACACAGGGCTGGCTTGTTGAAGGAGGAGGTAGCGTCGGTGTCGCGGCAGTATTACACGGTATCATCCCGAACGATAAAACCACAGCAATTGTCATCAGTGGTGGTAATGTCGATTTAGAAACGCTGAAACAGGTATTATCTTATAGTTGAGAACAATAAGTAGGGGTTTGACGCGTCAAATCCCTTGCCATACCTGAGAACCATAGCAACAATGGTATCCCTGTCCTATAATCTTCGCGCAATAGAACATTGTATTGGGAGCAAAATTATGGCTTTAATTTCATTGGTATATGTTAGTTTTGCGAATGGCGAAGTCTCAGAAGAAGAACTCAAAGGAATTCTTGTTAAAAGTCGGGAAAACAATCAAAAACGCAATGTGACAGGTATGTTGCTCTATCGTGGCGGCTTCTTCATTCAAGCACTGGAAGGCGAAGAAGATGATGTCAACGCGATTTACGATGTCATCAAGCGGGATGATCGTCACCGTAGTTTGCTGGTCGTCTATAAAACGACGATAAAATCCCGCAGCTTCAATGATTGGTCAATGGGATTCAATGTCATAGACGATGAAACCCTCAAATCACTGGATGGCTTTAACGATTTCCTGGATAAACCTCTCACAGTCGATTTCTTCAATAAAAATCCAGACCACGCGATGACTCTGCTCAACAACTTCCGGGGTGGTAGTACCCTGTAGAAAATTCTCTGTAGGGTGGTTGAGTGCCATCCTACGATTTATCACCGATTTCCTTTGATCTCTGATTACATGCCTATAATTTTTCTAAAAATGGTGTCACGGCATGAAAAAGAAAAAACACGCTCCCCGCAGAAGAAATCTACAGCTAATCTTGATCGTTAGCATTTTGAGTATTATTGCAATTGGTATTCTCTATCGAGTTCAGCAACATGCAAAACAATGTCAGCATATTGAACACACTTATCAGATGATACGCTATGCGGATACTACCGGATGGGCTTTTTCCAATACAGAGCGTTATTTTGCATTTGTAGATATGCCGATTGTTTCTGTAGGAGAGATAAATATATACGATAGAAAGACCTGTCTGGAACAGCCTATTTCAGGCTATTTCTCCAGTTTTCACGGCTGGTCACACGATGATTCCTATCTAGCTCTCAATTCGAGGATAGGCGGATCGTCTGGATGCAATACTTTCTACGTTTATTCAGGGAATGGACACAGAAATATTTTTGAGAAATTCGGTTGCTATCAACAATTACAGGCAACCTATGTATTTGTTGCGTGGTTGGATGATGCCCATGTTGCATTACACAATAATTTTTGCCCGATGGAAAATTGCGAGTTGATTTTGAATCTGGAAAATCTGCAACTTATCGAGAATTTGTCTCATGAAGATGTTGAACAAGTCGCCAATGATTTAGCACCGTGAATTGGTCTGATGGACTGCTTGTTGACTATTGCTTGAATCCTGTAGGCTAAAAACTCAACAAGGAGGAAATCTATGACACAATGGCTTAACGACGCAACACAGCGTGCTGACCGTTATCTCAATTCAATTGATGACCGTAATGTTTTCCCGACAGATGAGGCGCTTGCCCGATTATCTGCATTTGAGGAAACATTCCCGCAAAATTCGACCTCACCGGAAGAGGTTGTCGCGCTATTAGATGACTACGGGGCAGATGCCACCGTTGCAACATCCGGTTCGCGCTATTTCGGTTTTGTGACCGGAGGCATTCTCCCGGCTGCGAGTGCTGCAAGCGTGCTGATGAGTGCATGGGATCAAAATGCCAGTTCCGTAATTAACTCGCCCGTCGCCGCAAAATTAGAGGAAATCGCTATTCAGTGGATAGTCGATGCCCTTGATTTAGGCGATGGTATCGAAGGTGGATTGGTCACAGGTGCAACGATGGCGAATTTCACCGCGCTGGCTGCTGCCCGGCATCATTTGTTGGCGCGTAAAGGTTGGGATGTCGAAGCAAAAGGACTCTACGGCGCACCGGAAATTAAAGTTGTTGTCGGGGATGAGGTGCATGTTAGTGTTTTACAGGCGCTGCAAATGCTTGGATTTGGCAAAGAGCGCGTGATACGTGTTCCGGTTGATGCACAGGGCGCGATGCTTGCCGATGCTTTGCCGGAACTGGATGATATGACGATAGTTTGTATTCAAGCCGGAAATGTCAACAGTGGTGCATTCGACCCCGCAACTGAAATCTGCGAAAAAGCCAATGCAGTCGATGCCTGGGTACATGTTGATGGCGCATTCGGTATCTGGGTGAGGGCAACCGAAAATTACAAACATTTGGCAGGAGGGTATGAATTAGCCGATAGCTGGGCGACAGATGGTCATAAGTGGCTCAATGTCTCTTATGATAATGGCATTGTGCTCTGCAAGCATCCACAATCACTCAAAGATGCCATGACCGCCCGTGCGCCGTATCTCATTGCAGGAGAACAGCGCGAACCGAATCATTACACCCCCGAACAATCCCGCCGTGCGCGTGGAATCGAAGTCTGGGCAGCACTCAAATCGCTCGGACGTGAAGGCTTATCCGATATGATTACCCGTGATTGCCAGCGTGCGACTCAATTTGCTGATGGTTTACGCGAACTCGGCTATGAAGTGCTCAATGATGTGGTAATTAATCAGGTGCTGGTTGCTTTCGGGGATGATGAAATAACCCGCATGACCATTGACGCAATTCAGCGTGAAGGCACACTCTGGGCAGGTCCTTCTGTCTGGAAAGGGCGCACAGGCATGAGAATCAGTGTTTCCTCCTGGAAAACCACGTCCGAAGATATAGACCGTTGCCTCGCCGCAATTTCAGAAGTTGCTATCACCGTTCAGGAAAGTATGGTCTAGTCAATTTTATGGGCAAAGGTCAGCGGACATTAAACGCCGACTTTTGCCTTTCTATTATCAATTCCTCCAGCATCCGGCTTTAGTCGTCCCATTGCCATAGTAAGCAGATATTGTGTGATGTATCGACCCGCCGTATACGGCATCAGGATAAAAATGACCAGGCAGAAACCTCTGGCAAGTGGCTCATTGAATTGAACAATTATATTGTTTCCGATAATCCCGAGGGCTGGAAGCGTATCCAGGAGGACAAACAGAATAATCATTGTGACAAGTTTCAAAAGTAATCGTATTCCATCAACATATACGGTGTGACTTCTAATATCAATTACAAGATCAACCAGTGCGAATATCGCGCCAAGAGCCGCAATTTCAACAGGGGCTTGCCAGATTCCTGATCCGTCTAAGACGTTTATTATATTTCCCATCTTATCTCTCCGGTAATAAATAACGCTCTGCATAAAATCTATGTAATATATGTTTATATATTATAATAAGGTTTACTTGTGGTTGTTGGATAGTAATAAATTAGAGGGTTATTTTGTGATGGATGTAATAGGGTAAACGATATGACTTCTGATTCACCCGGAGAATGCAGGCAAAATTGATCTGCTCTGCCCCTTATCCGTTCCACCAGTTAAATCCATAAGGCTGCAATTCTACCTCATCTGCTTCGGTGATGGTCATATTATTGCGAACAACCTGTCCTTGAGGGTCAAAAATCGTAATTCCAATGGTCGTTGAGTCGAGTGATTCAAACTGCGCGATATACTGGCTATCCCGCGACCATCTCAAACTCATGTTGTATTGTTGAAATCCTGATTCAGATGCCATTTCTGCGATTGTTCCCTGATGGGTATCAATGATAAAAGCAGATAATGAGAGGTCTGAATTAAATCCATTCGCAATCAGATAGCGCCCATCCGGCGACCACTGAAACGGTGTCAATTGCCCTTCGCTGAATGCCTGTTGCTCGCCATCAAGACTGACAATCAGCAAATTACCATTGAGATTCACAGTAGCAAGGTGTTGACTATCCGGCGACCAGCGTATTTCAGGGCTATAGTGGAAAGGGGTGTTTGGTTCTGAAACAGCAATATTGAGCGCTTGCATTGTCCGGCTTTCAAGGTCATACAGACTCAGGTGTGTTCCCGGCATTGTTTCATCATCCTGCCCGATCAGTAGTGTTGTGCTATCCCGGGAAGGATGTACAAAGGTCAATTGTCCCGCAAATATCACAGTTTCGGCTGCAATGTCGATGATGACATGCTGATAAGCTGGTTCGGTTGAGGTGGCATAAGCATTGTCTTGATAGTCACTCAGGATAAGGTAATTCCCATCGGGCGAAATGACGATATACCCTGTTTCCAGTTCCGGCACAGTGAGGACAGTTGCAAGTTCTCCATCTACCGGATTTATCGAATGCAGTACACTCGATTCCTCAATATTTTCAACAAAATATAGTTTACTATCATCCATCCAGCAGGACTCGAATATGGCAAAACTCTCAAAACTTGCCAGTACCATGCTATTGTCATCCTGCTCATGTACCAGTTCAAACATATCCCTGTCACTGCGCCTGATGTGATACAAAGACCCATCATCGTCCAGCACGGAACAAATATTTGAGAAACTCATTACACTACCGGATGACGGGCGAGTCTGTACCTCTGTGTATAGAACAATGCCGCTATCAAGGTCGAAATAAACCCTGCTTGATCCGGCGTTATTGTTGTGAAATCCTAAACCTGAGACAGTACCGATGCCAGCCGGATACTGTGTACTCAAAAAGACGGTAGCAAAAATAGTGATGCTTAATAACACGAAAAGAGATGATGTCACGCGCATGAAAAATCTCATGTACAGGCATCCTTTGCCAGGGTGATTTAGCTATTGGTTTCTTTCATATGCTCTGCGGATTGCTTGACCAGTTCCCGCAGCACATCCATATCAACATCTTCAACTTTCTTAATATATAAACAGGCTTTCCCCGTTTTGTATTTCCCGAGATTTTCCATCAGATTATCATAATTATCGAACCCTGCCATGATATACAGGGTAATCGCCTGTTTGCGCGGCGAAAATCCCACCAGTGCCATATCCCCTTCACGCCCGGATTCGTATTTATAGTGATAGCTACCGAAGCCGACAATACTTGTGCCCCACATTTTTGCTTTTTCGCCTGTGACTTCCTCCATCAATTCCATAATGGTGAAAGAGTCCTCGCGCTTTTTCTCCGGCTCAACTGCATTCAAAAATGCCATGACATCGCCATCATTTTCTTTTGTTTTATTCTCAGCCATGATTGTCTCCCTATACTATGATGCCCGAATTATATCATATGTTCTATATTCGTGAACAAAAAAAGGACACTCATCGAGCATCCTTATCATGACATAGCTTACGGAAATTTGCCGGGCGATTTTGCGTTTTCTCTAGGAGACTTTACAGATCCCCTATTGTTCGTTGTAGCGGCACACCGCCGGTGTGCCATTACAGATGGCTGGTTTTCAGGAAAATTGGACTAATCGTGTTTGGCTTTTTCTTCTTCCTGAATGCTGGATACGCCTTCAAGGATCATATTGACGATAGCCATGATAATGCCGCCCCGGAACGCCGCCCGGAAACCATCAATGATTAGTCGTGTTTGGCTTTTTCGTCTTCTTCCTGAATGCCGAATACACCTTCAAGGATCATATTGACAATAGCCATGATAATGCCGCCCCAGAATGCAGGCCAGAAATCAACAATGTTAAGGGCATTACCTGCAAAGTAGGCAGCCGCTTGCAAGACCAGACCGTTAATCACGAAGATGAACAGACCGAGTGTGAGAATCACGGCAGGGCAGGTCAGGAATGTCAGAATCGGTTTGATAACGGCATTCGCCAGTGTAATAATCGCGCCCACAATTAACAACGGCACAATATCATTTGTTACTTCGATGCCCGGGATGAAGTAAGCCGCAATCGCAATTGCAATCGCGTTAATAATCGCCCGGATGATAAAATTTCGCATAATGCTCCCCTATATTGAGAATCGATTTACACTATTATACGAAGGCAGTGTTAGATTTGTTTCAAAATACTGTCGTTTTCCCTGAAAACGTTCAATCATAATCGCTTGCATGAGTCGGATAGAGTAGATGCTCTCCGCCATTGACTTCAATTTTCGCCCCGGTCAGGAAACTTTCACTGCATAGATAGACAACGGCTCTCCCGACATCCTCAGCCTGTCCTGTTTTTCTGAGCGGGAGTTCTTCACCGAGTTTTTGCCATTCTGCATCGCTCATCTTTGCCTTGAGTACCGGACCCGGCACAACAGCATTCACACGAATCTGCGGAGCAAGTGACACCGCACTGACCTGAGTCAGCATCCATAGACCATATTTACTGATGCCATGATGCGAACGTTTGGGCCAGGGAGCAAACGCACCCTGATCGCAAATATTGACGATTGCGCCGCCGGGTATCTCATTCTGTTGCATCAAGCGGGCGACATGCTGCGTCAAAATAAATGGCGCACGCAAATTGACATTCATCGCGAGATTCCATTCCTCAACGGTGATGTCCATAAAATTGCGTGTCGGGAATACAGACGCACTATTCACCAGAATATCCAGTTTGCCGAAATTTTCTTTTACCGCGTCAATCAATAGCGGGATTTCATCCGGGTTACTCAGGTCAGCTTGCATCGAGACAGCTTTAACACCCTTCGATTTGATTTCTTGAACGGTATCCCTTACCGTATCATCATCCGACCCGTTATAATGCACGGCGATTTGCACACCTGCATCTGCCAGCGCCAGGGCAATCGCTTTCCCGACCCTGCGTGCCGAGCCTGTGACCAGTGCGACCTTATCTGTTAAATCTATTTTCAAAGAAGAATCCTCAATCTATTACGTTGCAATTGTGGTCAAATTCGAGACGGACATTTGTGCCATCAATCCTGAAATTATAGCCATCTATATCGTATGTAATGCGTGCAACAGCGTCGCGATTGGCATCTTCTAATTCGATAGCATCCGTCCATAAATCATAAAATGAACAGGTTGGTACAGGGACGACCTGTGGCGGAACTCCTGTTCGTTCAGACCAACTATAACGATCCATACCAGGATTAAACTGGAACGAATCGCCTCCATTGTAAAAAGGGATTTCGAAAGGTGTTCTAATAAATACACTAACTTCTCTATAGGTGACGGCATCGCTATCCTGAACCCCCTGCGGCGCATTATTTACTTCTCCGGTGATGCGATAAAATGTATAGGTAACTTCCGGTGAGGGTTCATAACTTGCGCCCAACTCCAGTGTACCGTCCCGCCGCACAAATTGAGCACGAATCTCTGTCAGATAGACATTGTTTCCAGCGTGATCTGCCACTGCCTGATAATTCTCTATCGGGTCAAAATTCTGTGGATCACCTGGAATGAACCACATGCCGCCTTCAATAATGGTGATAATCTGAATGATAACAGCGCAGCCAACGATTACAAATCCAATAAAGAATATCAGTCCGAAACAACCACCCTTGCGCGGCGCACGTTTTTCTTTTTCACCTGTTAAATCAAACTGTTCCTGTTCCATAAGTCCCATCCTGCTAACATCTGTCTTCTAGCAAGCATAGCATCATTAACAAAAAACGCCCACAATATCATCATTATGAGCGTCCATAAAGCATATCATGTAGGGACACGATGTATTGTGTCCATGTATCGTGTCCGGGTTTTAATTAATTGTATCCGAGTCCGGCAGTTGCTGGAACACCGAGCAAATACAGGGTGGATAGCAACACAATCAATAAGGGCAGGATAATCACCAGACGGAAAATTGGATTATCATCCTTCAGGTGCATATAGTACATGATAACCAGGTAGGCTTTTGCAATCGACAGCACGACCAGCAGACCAATTGAGAAGGCATTTTCGGGCAACACAATTGTAATCAGCACTTCAATCACAGTGATTGCACCCAGCACCAGGAATACAAAGGTATAGATACCGCCTGGCATTGTACCGATGCTACCAAAATAGGGCAGTACAACTTCATCGCTGTAGTGATGTTCGCCAGTCGGGTCAAGACTACTGTCTGCAATGTCTTCGATAGTTTCCATGACAGTTTCAACGCCTTCGTTCCAGGCTTCTGCCACCGGATTATCTTCGGATGCTTCAGCAGTCGCTTGCAATACCCCGGTTACCGATTCTTCAAAGGCATTTTCGGTTTCGATCTCTTCTAATTCAGAGACTTCTTTTTCCGCATCTGCGTATTCCGGCGTAACGGCATTCTCTGTATTTTGTTCTTCTTCGGGATTTGTTTGTTCTTCAGCCATTATTCCCTCTCTTATACCAGGTAAATCAGGGTGAAGAGTGCAATCCAGACCACATCGACAAAGTGCCAGTAGAGTCCGAACATCTCAACACCGATTGCATTATCATCATAATTACCGCGATAGCCACGCCAGAGAAGCATCAACGCCCACAGTACACCGACTAGCACATGAGCACCATGAAATGCCGTTGGACCATAGAAGCGCATACCGTAATTGGAGGCACTGTCACCGAGCAATTTGCCGAAATAAGCATTCAGATTGTCATATTGGTCAGGGGACAGTTCAACCGGTTGACCTTCAAAAACAGCATTGAATGGCACAATGTCACCATCTGTTGTTTCGAGGGCAAGACGGTCAAGCGGTATATCGCTATCAATCACGCTTCCTTCATTGAGCGCGAGAATTTCCTGTGCAATCGCATCTTCATCGGTAATTGCTACGCCGGAGTCATCCAGCAGAATGAAATCGTCATTCCATTCAATTATGAAGTTTGCGAGATCAACATCTTCAAAGATACCATCATAATCTTCATCAATGTTTTCGAAGTCCACTTCATAGGCTGTGATAGCAAGGATTTCAGTTGTGCCATCATCCAGTTGTTCAGAGAATAATTCAGGTAATTCTTCTTCGCGAACATTGATCAATTCGGAAGATGCGTCCCCGATAACCTCACCGGATTCAGTATCAACTACGGCAAAGGTAACAACTGCTTCAACCTCATTGACATGTTCAAAAAGATTGGTAGCAACAGTGAAGTCCTGTTTGTGCATCGTGACTTCAAGGTGATGCAATTCGGAGTATTCGATATATTGCCCCCCGAGGAAGACTGTACCGAGAATCGCAGTCAAGCCAATCCATTGCATAAAGCCCTTGCGGTTTCCCATCTCGATAGCGCGTAAGCCCATCACCATCGCATAACTGGATGCCAGCAGCACGAAGGTGTTGCCTGTCACCAGCCAGATACCGAGGGAATCTTTCACCAGATTAACGGCTGTTACCTGGGTCGAACGGAAAATGGCATAACCCGCAATCAACATCGTGAAAATAACAATTTCACTGGCGAGGTATAGCCACATCGCAAATTTTAGATTTTCATTATGATCTTCGGCGTGTTCCTCATGCCCGTGAGCAACAGTCGAATGGTCGAGTGTCATATCAGCCATAAAATTCTAGCTCCTATCGTCCTTGTTATTTATTGCCCAGAACTTTAGGCAGGTTTTTGCGGATACTACGTGCTGTATTTTTCGCGCCACGTCCAAGCGCACGAACAGGTGCGGGAGGGGTTGTGTGTGTTGGACCCGGTTCAATCGCATTGGCGACCATGACCTGTTCATGTCCTTTGTAAACCAGGAAACCGATGATACTGGCGAACAGCAATAATGAAACGCCCAGCCAGCCGACAAAGATGAGGAAAATGACCATCTGTGTGGTTTCGACTGTGCCGAAGAAAGGCAGGTTGTTCAGTGTTACGGATGTACCGAAATTATTAGGTGATGCGTTCGGTGCATCGACCACCTCCAGATAAAATCCACCTGGAATCTGTGCGAACAGGAAAACGATTGCCAGTAATACAAGCGGCAAAGAGACTGATTTCCAGAATTCGGTGAAAAACAGCGATGCGGGTGTTGGTTCGTCCTCATGATGATGTGCATCACCCTCATGAACAACGATTTCATTGCCATCATCATCGACAGCGACAATCGCGGTTTCTTCTGCGTGATGTTCGCCATGTTCGCTCAATTTTGGATTAAATGCCCCGACACCCCATAGCCAGCCAGCCATCATGGTGAAGGGTGCTAAAACAAGTGCCACACCGGGATCCCACACGGGCAAACCCTGTAGCGCACGGAGACCCATCACAATCAATTCACCGATAATCAGACCGATGATTGCGCCGGGTATCGCACGGTTAATTCCTGGATGTTTCATAATTTATCCCCCGAAGGTTCTGTAAAACAGCAGTTCATACATTAAAAACTGTCAATTTCCGAAATTTCACTAAGTATAGCAAGCTTCGTGAAAAATATCACGGTCTATGCTGAAAAATGTCATGAGTATTATTCAGGGTTCATCTCAGCGATTTTCGCCTTGATTGCTGTTATCAAATCAGCGATGAATGTATCGTAGCCCTTGCGTGGTGATAACCACTGAATATCATTGAGTACTGCCAGATTTTTGTTGCTGGCAAAACGCTCACGAATCGTGCTTTTAGCTTGTTCATCATCCATATATTCTTCCGGCAGAATCGGGATGAATATGGTGTGTTTTGTACGCGATACCAGTATTTCTTTGGAAATATAGCGGCTATCCGCAACCTCCGGTGATAAGACAACAATATGGAAGTTTGAATGTAAACCTGCGTTCCAGCTAACCCGTCGCCAATCGACTCCAATATCAATGTGGCGGGTGTGGATGAAGGATTTCACTCCGGCATTATTCAAATCATCGCAAATTTGTGTTGCGAAATTGGCTTTTTGCCATTTAAAAGAAAAATAGACATCATACGCCATGTTAAAGGGCTGCGGGGTCAGGATGCTGCTCACAATGCGTTGTTTCATCGTCTCAGGGGATTCATCTAAGCCGAGTACCTTACCCCATGCCATATTCAAGTAATTGAGGTGTTCGAGTCCGGTTGTTTCTTCAAATTGGATGAACAGGTCACGGATATGTATGTCCGTTTCTCCCTCAACAGGAAGAACAATCGGCAACAGGGTTTTACCATATCCCCGTGCGATATAACATTCAAAAAGACAGGTTTCGCTCTCAAAATATTCGGGAGACAGACACAAAACGACATAATCGCTGCCGATAATGCCTTTGAAAATCTCATCTTCCCATCTTGAAAGCGGCGGAATGTCGTTCACATCAAGCCAGGTATCAATTCCGGCTTCGCGTAGCATTTTTTCTATTGAATAAGCAAATTCCCGTTGACCGTCCAGATTGCGATAGGAAATCATAGCACGTGGCATAGTCATCTCCTGCTAATATGAAGTGAATATCTGTATTGTATCGGGTAGGGGAATTGTCGCCAACGGATTCTCATAGGGGAAACGTCGAAAATTAGACGATCTTTCTATGATACGCTGTCAATGTTGATTTCCCTTTCAAAATATGGGGTAGAGATATTCAGGAGGAAGCGTTGTGAAATTTCTTTATCGGCTTGTATTCTTTGTTATGTTATCTTTGTTACCCGGACACAATTACGGGCAGGCACAGGAAACAGACCTCATATTCATTCCTGATGGTTTTCCTGAGCTTCCTTTTGTTTTCATTGAACCCGGTACACCATCAGGGAGTGGTGAGCTATATTTTGCTCCGGGTGATGGTGAAGAACCTGTTGCTTTAACATCCGGTAGCCAGGTTAATAACCGTCCGGGATGGTCGCCAACCGGACGTTACCTTGCTTATAAAGAGATTGAGCCTGTCGGAGAATCCGGTTTTTATATCACTGGCAATTATGTCTATGACTTTCTGACCGGAGAGCATATTCATATTGAAACTGTCTTTTCTGGTATGGCTGAAATTGGAGATCATGGCGGGTATCATGTGCGGGATGGCTATGTCTGGCTTGATGAGCGTACCCTGGCAATCAAGCTATCTGACCCGGAAAAATACTATTTTCTCAATCTGGAAACCCGCGAATATCGAATCTTAGACATACCACAAACAGGCGATCCTGAAATGAATTATCGTGGCGGACTTATTGCACCCATTTCAGATAATGTATGGTTATTCAACAAATGGTCGTTTGCTGAGATCGATCAGAGGTCGCTTTATACCTTTATATGGGATGATGTCCGGCAGGAAGATACAACACTTATTGAATATTCCCTGCCAAAGTCCTCCTTTGCCATGCTCTCACCGGATAGACAATATATCGCCTACACCTCCTATGACGGTATCGTGCCATCTCTGGTTGTCAGAACCCTTGATGGGACACAATCACAGGTTATCTTCACCTTGAGCGAAGAAGAAGCACAGGCATTTCTGGATACAGGTATCAGTACGGAAGAGCAAATGAATCTACTGTATCCGCCGGAGTGGTCACCGGATAGCACGAGGCTCACATTTTTGCTGAACCGTGCTGTTTATACTATCAATATTGATGGGAGTGATTTGCGAAATCTGGATGTTTTCCCGCATCTGATTAATCGTGTTTACTGGGTAAGCAATGATGTCCTGAGAGCCAATATCCCTGTTTCTGACGGGAGTGGCTATGCGTTTTTGACATCAGATGGAACAGTACTTGACCCTGTTTTGTGGGGCGAGCGTGAGATTGATTTTATCCACATGCTCCCGCCGACTGCCGATGAAAATGTCATTCAAACCATTGTCACCCGCACAGAATAATTATAGGCATGTAGGGATTTGCTGCTGACAATATGGCGGAATGTAAGGGCAGACCGGCGGTCTGCCACTACGAAAATTGCTTAACTCAAAAACGGGGTATACAACACAGCATAGAACAGAAGCCACGCCACAATCACGAAATACCAGAGCTTTGTACTACCTTCGATCGCCCAATAATTTTCGCTGTTATAGCGATGGTCAGCGCCAAGACGATAGACCTGCCACATCATAATCAGAGTGACAATAGCATGGACTGCATGATAGCCAATCATCAGGCGATAAATCATCCCGAAACGTAGCTCGGGCGCATCACCCAACGGCATCACGAAAAATTGCTGCATCATAATCACAGTAAAGAGCAATCCAAGAACAATCGAAATCATCCAGGGCGACTGAAATGCAGGTTTCAAATCATTTTTGGCTTTTGCCTCTGTGTTTTCTGCGATTTTCCAGCCCTGACGCGCAAAAAAGCCACTGACGATAATCACAACCGTTGCGACAAGTGGCAAAATTGGATTCGGCGCTAAATCTGCCGTCGGACGCCATCCCGGAGAAAATCCGAGTTGCCAGTAAGTCACAACCAGGGCGATAAACGCCATAATCCACGAAACCTGAAAGACTGTCACTCCCAAACGATTATTACTCAGACGTTGTGCGCGTTCACGGGCTTCGCGTTCTTCTTCAACTTTCAGTTTTTCTTCTTCTGTGAGCGGATACTGCCGATTCAAATATTGCATCGTCACATGACCGATAAGACTCATTTTCCATTTGTGAATATTTTAACATATCAGGTGATAGATTGTAGGGGCACAGCGCTGATGTGCCCGATTTATCAGGATTCTAATGCCTCAACACAGCCAACCCAATTTAAGCCTGTATCGGGTGTCCAGGGATATTCCATCTCGGTCAGTGTTTTTGCGAGAACCTCATCCCCGTACAACTTCTGAATCACATATAGCGACATATCAATCCCCGCACTGACACCGCCGGACATGATAATTTTCCCGGTATCGACATAACGCTTATCGCGAATAATTGTGGTATCCTCATTGACCAGTGCTTCCAGTTCATCCAGATTATCATGATGGGTTGTTGCTTCCAGACCGTCCAGTAAACCCGCTTTTGCTAATGGTAATGAGCCTGTACAGACCGATAGCAGAAATTCCACTTTGCTATGCTGTTGTCGAATCCATTCAATAATATGTGGTTTCTGCAAGAGTGTGCGACTCCCCGCGCCACCTGGAATCAACAAAATATCGGTTTGCGGCATATTCGTGAAACTATAATTCGGGTTCAAGCTAAGTTGACCGCGTGTGCGAACCGGGGCAGTTGATTCGGCTACAGTGAATACGTTCATTTCGGACATCAAACTCAATTCCCGTGTGACGTTGAAAACTTCGTAGGGTCCCGCAAAATCCAGCACTTCAACATCATCGAAAATCATGATTGCAACGTGACGCATGGTCTTTTCCTTCCTATGAAAGTTTGATTTCATCTATCCTGACAGAGAGATGAAATCCACTCAAGCACCTGCATAGACCAATTCGCCCGTAACCTATTTGCGTGCCATAAAACCTGCCATGATGTTTCTCGCTTCTTCGGATTGTAGCCTTTCGCTGAAAATCGATAACTCATAATCGATGGTTTCTACCAGTACGTCATGATTGCCGCGTTTGAGCAGTTGTTTGGTTAATCGGAGTGCTTCCGGGGGTTTCGCAGCTAATTGTTCGGCTTTTGACCATGCAAAACTATCGAGGTCATCTACATCAACAACCTGATTGACCAGACCAATCGACTCTGCCGTTTCTGCACCAAATTTTTCCCCGAGTAACAATAATTCTGCTGCCCGGCGTTGCCCGAGCATCTGTGGTAAGAGATAACTCGACCCGGCTTCCGGTGTCACGCCGAGGTCAATGAATGCAAAGTTGAATAATGCCTGTGGTACAGCATAGACCAGATCACAATGGAGCAACATCGTCACACCGACACCGATAGCAATTCCGTTGACTGCCGCGACTATCGGTGTTTCCGCGACAGCGAGTCTTTTGATAAAACGCGCCGCAGATGTATTGCCAGGGTCTGATAGAAAGACTTTGAGATCATTCCCCGCGCTGAAACTATCGCCCGAGCCTGTCAGATAAATCACATGGATACTGTCATCCGCATCGGCTTTTTCCAGTGCATCATAGAACGCATCATACATATCGGGGACAAGTGCGTTTTTCTTTTCAGGGCGATTGAATTGAATCCGCAAAATCGCGCCACGCTGTTCAATCAAAATTAAGTTCGAGTCTGTCATGTGTGTGTCTCCTGAATAAAGGTACTAATTAATCAAATTCTGATTCGATTATACGGATAAACTGTGCTGAATTGCAAACATAGGGAAATTAAACAGGACAAATCTCATTGATTTGTCCTGTTTTGCATTTTCTAATATCTATCAATGGGTTGGTTTCTGCTTTTGCTTTGCTTTCTGCTTCTCTTTATCACCGGTATGAGAATTGCGAGACCACAGGTATATAGCCACAAAAAAACCTATAATCGGGCATATGATGATGCTTGCAAAGAGAATAGGAATCCCTCCTGATCCGATGTCAGGCAGGAATATGTTGAGGATTGCAATTGTCCCGGACCAACCGACTACAAAACCTGCCGGAACCCCTGTGACCAGACTTACCAGCGTTTTATACCATCCAAAAATCGCGATATTGATACCAATAAATACGAGAACAACAATAAAGCCAATAGGGATGCCAACAATGAGTCCCATGAGTATGTTCCTTTAAGTTGAAGTGAGCTTGTTTGACGAATTACTTTGTTCGCTCCTGCGTTTGATTTTTCCTTGACGCAACTTCCTTGTATGTTTTTCACCCGGACTTATAGGAAGCAGGCTTATAAAGAAAAGAGTAACAATATAACCAATAACCCCGGAGATTAGCACCCCGATAAACCATAAGGCGAGACCACCTGGTCCACTATTGGGGAAGAATACATCGACAACTATAGGTGAAACAAAGAACCCGATGAACATCCCTGCCGGTACTCCAATAATCAAACTACCAAGGGCTTTACCCCAACCGCAAAATAGCATCCCCGTGATTAAGAGTATAAATGCAGCAATCATTAAGAATTCCATGAGTAAGTTCCTTTAGATTCAACTTCTTTCTATGAATACACTGTAACTCTGTATCCAGAGCATCCAAAGTTACCGTTGATAGTGACCATATTTTCAAAAAATAGTGAGTAATGGTCATTAAAATAAAAAGGACAAATCGCCCGGATTTGCCCTTTGTTGTGTTTAAGATGAGGCGTTTTCTTCTTCCATAGTGAGAAGTTGCTCTTTGCGTTCCAGCCCGAAAGCGTATCCTGTGAGTTTGCCATTGCTCCCAACAACACGGTGGCAGGGGATAACGAGCGGGACAGGATTCTTGTTACAGGCGTTCCCGACAGCGCGGGCAGCTTTCGGTTTACCGATGGCTTTCGCAATGTCGCCGTATGAACGGGTTTCACCATATGGAATTCGCTTCAATTCATCGAGTACCCGTTGCTGAAAAGCTGTCACACGAATATCGAGCGGTAAATCAATGTGTGGTTGCCAGCCGTTGAGATAATCCAGCACCGTTTTCATCGCATATTGCACGTAATCAGTATCTTGATAGATGAATGCTGACGGAAATTCTTCTTTGAGGCGTTCAACCAGAGCATCATCTTTTTCGCCCATTTCTATCGCACAGACGCCGCGTTCGGTCATCGCGACCAGTAGACGCCCGAGAGGGCTTTTTGCTGTGGTATAAGCAATGGTTACATCATCGCCACCCTGTTGATAATCGGTGGGAGTCATGCCCATCACCTGATTGCAGCGTTCATAAACACGGCTACTGCTTGAATACCCGGCATCTAATGCAGCATTGGTCACAGTTTCGCCTTCTTTGAGTGCCACTTTAAAGGCTTTGATGCGCTGTGCCTCGGCATATTGACGCGGCGTAATCCCGACCACCTGCTTGAAGGTGCGCTGTAAATGATACGGACTCCAGTAAACGACTTCACTCAATTCATCCAGAGTCAGTGCCTGTTCAAGATTGGCTTCGATATGGTCACAGAGCATCTGTACCCGTTCGGCTTGCTCATCACGCGGATGGGTTTCTTTCGGATGACAGCGTTTACAGGCGCGATAGCCATTGGCTTCTGCTGTTGCCGGGACGGGGTAAAAATCGACATTCTCGCGATTCGGTGTGCGTGCAGTACAGGATGGACGGCAATAAATCCCGGTTGTTTTTACCGCCACCACAAATTGACCATCATAACTTGCATCTTGATTAACCACCGCTTCCCAGCACTCATCGGCTACCGGAATACTCATCACTCTATCCTCTCTAAACCACCGATTTTGTAGGGACAGAGCCTGCTCTGTCCGCCACTGTGAAAAACCGATAATGATTACCTGTTATCTATATGAGTAGTATAGATGATGTGTTCAAGAGAATCACCCGATTTCTTGCGGTTATAGTCGCTCCGCAATATCGGGATTCTCTTCATCCTCACGGTTACGCCAGAAAAGTCCTATCAATGTGAATAATGCACCACTTGCAGCCGACACTGCCAGTAACAATGGATTTTTCTTCTCTTCGGCAAAGATGTCCCGCTCACCATTCGGGAAAATCTGTAATTCATGCAAGTCACGCCCGTCTGTATGGCGATAGGTCAGGATTTGCGTGGTGGCATCATAATCATAGTCGCCATCACTCATTTTGACCTCAAATCCTGTCGGATACTGCAAACGCGGCACATAAATTTCAGTGGGAGCATCAATACTGCTATCATGCCGGAACTTGAAGGTGAATATTCCGGCGACAATTTCAAAGTGCATTTCAGTTGGCGTACCCGCAATCGCCTTTGCATAAGGACGCACCACCGCAACTAATGCCCGTCCACCGCTATTGATGTCGTCGGGATTTTTTTGCTGGTCATAGCTGAAAATGGATAAATCTTCACCGTTCCATAAATCGCCGCGTGCGTTAGTATTATCCGGTGAATAATTCCACAGCGTGTAATTCAGCATATTTTTTTCGAGGGCATCCATATAATCATCAATTGCCTTGATATGGGCATCCCATTTGTCATGAATATAGCCTTCACGATCATTCAAATCATAGGGGATACCAATTTCACCGATGACTGTTGGCACACCGTGAAAAGTTGTATTAGCGATTTCTTTATGATAGGCGAGATTATCTTCATAGGCTTTCCGTTTACCTTCACGCCCGAGCTTCGCTGTAGAATTGACCGCATCCAATCCTACCCAGGAAATATAGCGCTTGCTCATCAGTGTGATAAATGGATACCAGTGCGGGGCATAGACGATATTCTGTTCATCGACCGCATCTTTCTCCCAGGTCGGGGCATGTAGTTTGCCCATCGCATCAAATTCAACAAAACACATGGCATCGGGCGCAACATCATGGATAACTTTTGAGGCTTTTGCGATGAATGCCTTCATATAATCGCCCTCAAAACTGACCTCGCGATCACCCACTTTCTGGAAATAATTAGGACGCAGCAATACCGGATGCCCGTGACTATCAATATCCCAGACACCATGCTGTTTCCAGATAGGTTCAACACCCTCTTTCCATATGGTGACACCTTCGGGGTCAATCAAACGGCGTCCTAATTTTTGCATCCCTGTCCATCCGAGATGCCAGCGTTGAACTTCCTGCTTGAAACCTGCACCCAATAACATTGCCTGATAGGGTGTCGGGACATCACCGGACTTCAATACCCATTCGATTTTACGCAAATCTGTCAGCCCGATGAATCCTTTTGAAGGTTCATTCATCAGGTCGATGCCGACAACATTCGGTTTATCACAGAAACGTTCTGCGACCAATTTCAGCACATCAGTATAGTGATTTTGCAGATAATCTTGAGCGGAGATGCCATCAATTTTTGTTTCCGGTGCAAAGTCATTCCCGGCATAAAACAGCGTGAACATGGTGGCGGCGGCTAACTTGGTATAATTACTCGCCCATTGCATCCTGGGGAAGGGGTCGCCTATTTCCTGATGAACCAGTGCTGCACCCGTTTTGTGAAAGTGCCGCATCTCAAGACCCACCTTTTCGAATGTCCAGCCCGGTGCACCGTCTCCACCAGAAAAGCGACTCCAGACATCCTGATGAAAGTCGATAAATACCAGAATATCATGCTCTGCGGCTTTGTCGATGACAGCGTCCACATAGTCCAGATAGGCTTCATCGTACTTGCCGGGTCCCGCGTGTTCGATAGCTTCCCAGGTGACTAAGAAACGCAAAAAATCCAGCCCCCATGATTTTAAACGTCTGAAATGCTCATCTGCTTTATCGAGCGGGAAAGGTCGTCCGATAAAACTCACATCCCTGTGATTCCAGAAGCCCTCTGTCAGGTGCGTCGCGCCATCGGGATGCACAGGAACTTTGGTCGAACCGGATAAGTTAACCCCGTGCAAAATACGAACCCGCCCCGTCTCATCTCTGAAATAAATGCCATCTCTTGTCAGTGCCATGTGCTCATGTTTCCCTTGTATTGTGAATCGCTGAAATCTCTTATCAAGCCTACACCGGATTGCTCATTAAAACAAAAACAGACCAATCGACATGATTGGTCTGTGATATTACCTGAATCGGGTTAGCGATTTACTGATTCATGCTGGATTTCAAAATTTCAATGAAGAAAGCTGTGAAGTCCAGAGCTTCTTCCGGTGCATCTTCCATGTCAACACCGTCAAGGTTATCGAGACCGATTTCAACAGTCAGGTCTGTGGTTGTAACTTCAGTTGAGCCAGCAAGCATACCGAGTGCCAGTTCGAGTTCTGATTCAACAACGATGTCTGTCACAATGTTTGCATCGGTATCAACGGTCTGTGTAATGACAATGTCACCATCGCTAATCAGGGTCGGAATAAGTGGTACGAACAGAGCCATGCTCGGGTCAACTTCTGCTGCGGATTCAACAATTTCGTTGAGCAGGTCTTCGTTTTCTTCGTCAAGCAGTGTTTGCAGCGCACCGAAGTCAATGGTAAATACGAAATCATCACCGTCACGTTCATAGTTCAGGAAACCATCGAGAGCCATGATTCCGACAAGCCCGCCGAAAGCATCCGGGTCAATTCCGAGGTCATCCATTGCTTCTGTCGGATCACCATCACCTGCCATGTCGCCGAATAGCGCACCAAGTTCTTCGTCTTCCATAACTTCGATGAGATCAATGCTCAACCAGCCTGTGCCGTCGTTAATGTAAACAACATCATCAACCAGCATGACATCAACGGTTTGTTCGTCACCTTCGCCATCTGCCGAGAAGGAAATGGTCATTGTGCCGTTCATGTAAGCACCGAGTTCGCTGTCTTCATCTACCGCAACATCCATTTCGGCTTCAAAACCGAAGGCAATTTCTTCCGGTACGTCGCCAGCAGCAGATGGGTCGCCTGAGAATGATCCAACAAGGTCGCCAATAGCGCCTAGACCATCAGCCGTAAAGTCGATAGACATCGTCATTGTGAAGGATTCTGCATCACCGATACCGTTAGCGCTGGCTTCGTTGATTACGTCACAGTCATCGGATGGCAAGCCAAAGCAAGCATCCTGTGCCTGAACTGCGCTACCCAGGATGAATGCAAGAAGAGTTAAAACAGTAAGAAAAGTCGTGCGAAGTTTCATTTATCTGTCTCCAAATAGTGAGAGGGTCGATTTATTACTGACTGCATTATATAGGCTTGCAACATTAAGAGACAAGCATTTACAGCTACAGTCTGTATCATTTTACGCGATTTTTATTATTTGGTTGCAGAAATCCCTCTTAAAGGGGAATTTTTCCCGTAATTCGGGCTATTTTCCCGTGAATTTTGCTTCCCGACGCTCAATAAATGATTGAACGCCTTCGGTAGCATCCTCACTCTGCATGATTTTTGCTAATGTTAGCAGCAGATCATTGACCGCTTCGATTTCGCCCTGTTGCCGGGTGATGCGTGCTGATTTCAGGGTAGCATAGACTCCTAACGGCGCTTGCCGGGCGACAGTCTCTGCAATCTCAACAGCTTTTTCGAGTTGTTTGCCAGCAGGGGTGATTTCTTGAACCAATCCCATGCGTTTTGCCTCTTCTGCGCCGAACTCATCGCCTGTGAGTAAATAACGCATCGCATTGCCCCAACCGGATTCCATTGCCCAGCGGATTGTCGCGCCACCCACAGGATATATTCCGCGTTTAATTTCAATCTGAGCAAAGCGCACATCATCGGCACAGATACGAATATCAGTTGAAAGCAATAATTCAATCCCGACAGTGAAGCAAATCCCGTGAACGGCAATGATAATCGGTTTGCTGACAGCGGGTGTTGCCAGTCCGAGCGGGTCAATGCCGTTATTTTGCGGTTGACTGAATACGCCATTCGAAAATTTATCCGACCACTGCGCTAAATCCAATCCGGCAGTGAAGTGCTTGCCTTCTGCATAGAGCACACCGCAGCGTAAGTCATGCTCATCTTCCAGTTGACGATATGCCGCACAGAGTTCATCCCACATTGTCAGGCTAAAGGCATTGTATTTTTCCGGGCGATTAATCCCCATCATCAATACATGCCCGTTTTTCTCTACTTTGATTGTGCCATCACTCATAAGAAGTCCTTCATTTAATCGAATAGTAATTAGATTAATCCTATTCAATATAGCTCAGAACTTTAATTGTGCCATCACTCAGTTGAAACCTGAGTCTTAGAAAAAATTCCCTCTACTTATCGCGTGAAATAGCAAAACCACTCATGAACTGTTTTTGCAGTAAAACGAATATCAACACCGGGGGCAATGTGGCAACGACTGCACCGAGCATCATCGGACCATAGGTGAGTGCGCCTTCTGCATTTCTTAATGTGCCTAAACCAACCTGCACCACCTGTAAACGTTCGTCTTTGATAATGAGCAAAGGCCATAGATACTGATTCCACATATACACGAACTGAATCACAGCCAGTGCGCCGATGGTGTTCCAACTGAGGGGAACCAGCACTCTGAATAAAAATTGCAGAGGATTCGCACCATCAATCTGTGCTGCTTCGGAAAGCTCGCCCGGGAGATTGGCGAAATGTTGCCGGAACAGGAATGTCCCGGTTGCACTTGCTATGAATGGTACTGTCATCGCCTGGAATGTATCCCCCCAGCCCAGGTTAGATACCAGGCGGAATAAGGCAATGATGAGCATTTCTGTGGGCATCAATAGTGTCATCAGTACAAATGCGAAAACAATCCATTTGCCAGGAAAACGGAAATAGACAAATGCCAGACCCGCCAATAAGGAGAGAATAGTCTTAGCAATTGTCACAAAGACGGCAAAAATCGTGCTGTTCCACATAAATTGCAGAAGATTTCTGCTCATTACCCGTTCCCAGTTTGACGCCAGATTATCTCCGGGCCACATCTGGAATGATAGCGTTTGTGCATTGGTCTGTGTGCTGACAATCATCGCATAAATCAGGGGAAAACCGACAATCAAAATCGTAATCCACAGCAAAACATGGACATGCCAGCGTTCAGGAATAAGTTCACGTATCATTTTAAGCTCCGTATGTCACTTTGTTTCCGGTAGTGCGGAATTGGATAATTGTCATGATGATGACCAGCACGAACAACACCATCGACTGAGCCGCTGCACGTCCCAGGTCACGGCTACGAATACCAACTTGAATGATGTCATAGATACTCACCGATGTTGCGCCAACAGGACCACCCTTCGTCAGGAAATCAATCGTTCCGAAAATGTTGAAGAAGGCATAGGTCAGATTCGTGATAATCAGGAAAAATGTAATCGGTGATAGCGCTGGAATGGTCACATTTCTGAAACGTTGCCAGGCGTTTGCCCCATCAATTGCGGCTGCTTCCAGTAAATCTTTCGGTACAGTTTGTAGACCCGCAATATAAAACAGAATATTATAACCGAGTGTTTTCCAGATACTCGCAATAATAATGGTTGTACGGGCTAACCAGGGGTCTGTAAACCAGTCAAGTCCCTGTCCTCCCATGAGTTCAATCGAGTGATTAACAATGCCGGATACAGGATCAAATAACACAAAGAAGATAATCCCCGAAATTGCAGGTGAAATTGCATAAGGCCAGATCAACAATGTGCGGTAAATCATCGCGCCTTTCACAGGTTGATATGCCAGATACGCAACCGCCAGACCCAGTATCAACCCCCCGGCTACGATGAAGAATGCGATATAAAAAGTATTGAACATGACCAGTCCGAAATCTTCTTCCAGAATGCGCTGGAAAAAGACTCCCATCAGTATGAGACTGATAAGCCCGACACTATTTGCAAGCAGAGCTTTATCCCGTTTTTTCAATACCTGATGGATAACAAATGATACGATAATACCGATAAATATACCCAGCGTGAGGATATTAAATCCATCCGGTTCAAGGAAGCCTGTGAAGTTGCTCACACACCGGAATGCAGAGCGGGGTGCGCCCAGCCTGACCAACCGCGTGGATAGACGGAATGTCTCAATTAAGGGATAGTAGAGGAATACGAGCAGAACAATAATGGTTGGCAACAATAAAGCAAACGGGATCAAGAAATTGGTCTGGAATGTTCCCTGTGTTGATTGCCCCTCCATCAATTGAGGTGCGTCTTTGCCCTTTGCCAGCAGAAATCTGCTAATCCACTGAGCAAAGTACAGTATCACAGCCAATCCGATGCCAAACAATAGCACCCCGAACCAGAAATCAATCGGCTCTTGATCGGGTGCAAATGTACAGGATTGTAGAGGACCCATCGTGGTATACGGACCGATCACTCCCAGCATTGCCCCGAGACCACCTCCGATGATGGTTGGTCGCCTCATACGCTGGAAGACACGAGCCATGAATGCCGTACTGATGACCATCGAAATAAGGAAAAAGGGTATCATACTGGCGTAAAGTGTCATGAAAATCTCCGAAAAAGCAATTTAAAGTAAAGCAAGAATCTAAATTATCCACAAAAAGCATAAGGGGCAAGCTGAAAACAACTTACCCCTTAGCTTATGAATCAATCACAATTGATTTATTCGGTATACAGCAGATTGTATTCTTCCAGAAGGAGGTTTGCTTCATCATTAGCTTCTGCAAGAACTTCTTCAACGTCTGCACCATTTACCAGAATTTCTTCCATAGCGGCGGTGTAAACGTCACGGATAGCAACAAAGTTACCGATCAATGCGCCTGTGGTTGGAACCAGGTCAAGCTGAACATTAGCAACAGCCGCATTCGGGGTTTCTTCAAACCAGCCTTCATCGCTCAGGTTCTGGAATGCTGTGTTTGTGATCGGAATGTAACCGGTAAGTTGATGCCATTCAGCAGCATTTTCCGGGTTGCTGAACCAGTTCAGGAACATCAGTGCGCCGGTTTCAACTTCTTCGCTCAGACCATTGTTCAGCCAGAGGGTTGCACCACCGATGATATTGCCATTGTAGCCAACTTCGGCATTGTAAGGCATACGGCTGACAACAGTTTCAAAGTTTTCTGCTGTGTTAGCTGGAATGACAGTTGCATCGGAGCTTGAGAAAATCAGGAAAGCAACCTGGCTGGATTCAAATGCGTTCTGTGTACCACCCCAGTCACGTTGAACACCTGTATAAACATAGTGACCGGCTTCATTAAGTCCCTGCCACCAGTTTGCATATGCGAGGGATGCTTCGCTGTTGAGGTAAACTTCTGTTGCACGACCGTCACGACCATTGCCATTATTAGCAAGGTCAGCACCCATCTGAGCCATTGTTTGTTCAAAGAACCAGCTATGGTTTGGCCAGGTGATGCAGTGTTCAGGACCATCTTCCAGAGCCGCAATTGCTTCACATGCTGCATCGACTTCTGCCCATGTTTCCGGTGGTGCTTCAATGCCAGCAGCTTCCATAATTGTAGTGTTCGAGAACATCACAGTGCTGGATGTATTCCAGGGCATTGATGTGAATTCACCATCGAGGGTGTAATAATCAGCAGCAGCACTCACAACGTCGCCGAGAACAACTGGAACGCCGTTGATTTCTTCACGACCGTCAATTGCTAATTCAACTGATTTGAAGAGTGGTTCGCCATCGGGTGTTACAGCATCACGGGCTTCCTGGGTTGCTGCTTCAAAGAAATGTGTAATCGCTGGAGGATTGCCCTGTTCTGCTGCGAGAACAGTTGCATCAAAAGCTTGATTGTAGCTCTCGTAGCCTTCGACAATTACGTTGTAGTCAGGATACAGCTCATTAAATTCAGCCGCACGTTCCTGCGTCCAGTCCAGGCGGTAATCGGTGAATGCAACCCATACACGGACTTCAATGGGTTCCTGTGCTACCGAAATAATATTGGGTAGCAATACCATCACCAGTAATGCTAATACGAACAAAAAACGGAATTTCTTCATGTGACTACCTCTTGTGTGTTTAAATAATCTATGTGTGTATCACACATAGAGATTATACTATCTAAACTCAGTTTTGCGAAAATTACCCGGATTTAAATAAATGATTAAGTTTGTGCATGGCTTTGATTAAAAGTCCATCCAGTTTGTTCCGCGACCCCGGCACTCATAACGCCGGACTTATCACTTTCCATGCTCAATCTCCAATTGGTGACCCATCGCGATTGACATTCACATTGAGATGATAATCGAAGGTGTTGAGATAGTCTCCTGTGTTGAAATCCCAGCGTAATCCATATCGACTCTCTCCAGATGCGAAGGTTTCCAGCGTTTGATTATCCAGAAAACGAATGGTTGCGATTTGATAATCGGGACCTGTGAAAATTGTATTCGGGCTGAAGTCTGGGGTGAGTGCGTGCAAATCCCAGATGCGAATGACATTCAACCCGGCAACGAAATAACGATGGTCAGGACTCAAATCGACATGACCCCGACTATAAAATTCAGTACAATCCAGAGGAATAGTTTGTCCGGTGACAGTTTCCACATTCCAGACAGCGAAACCGCCACGACAACCACCCCATACAGTTTCGAGATTGCCATCAATATGAGCGTTGTCAGTATAGCGGGTATAGTACACGATGTGCGTCCGATCATCAGACAGGAATAAACCCTGGACAAAAATGCGGTCGTCCTGATTCGCCGGGGCATAGGTCGCAAGGTGTTGTCCGGTGTTGATGTCATAAGCATGAACGGCATCTAATTCACGGCGATGAATAGCGTAGATGCGGTTCGAGGGCATATCCCACACATAATTTCCTAACCATGTGACGATGTTATAGTTACCACTGTCTATATGAATAATCATATCGGCACGGCGATTGTTTTCAATAAATGTGTGTGCCAGCAGATAACGTTCATCCGGCGACCAGCGCAGCCGATACGCAGTTCGATTCAGTTGTAGCACCTGCTGCCCGCTTTCGACCTCCCAGACAGAAAATAACCGCTCACCATCTACGTAAATAGTCGCCGCGACATAACGACAGGTTGTTGACCACCCGAGATAGCGGTATCCTTCTATGCCTGTTGCGAGTGTCTGATAAATTTCGCGGGTTTGCCAGTCGATAATCGTCAGGCGTTGATCTGTTTCGTGGTAATTTACCCTGAGATAATGGTGAGTTGGCAGAATACTACTAAATCGGCGTGCCGGGTCGATTTCGCACGGAAAACCAAACTGTGCCTCTGTATTCGATGTTACAGTCAGGCAAAAAAGCAATAGCACCGTCAATAATGAAAGTCGCATTGTTCCCTCAATTTATCCCCATCAATATTTTAGGAAATCATATCACGCGACTATCAATCAGTATGTGTTTCGTAGGCAAAACGCAGAACATGGCACCCGGCACTTCTATAATAGTTGTTCTGCTGTTTCGTCAATCAGCTTGCTCAAAAATGACATATATTCTGTGCCACCTGTGCCGATAGGATTGGTACTCTTCTCGAAAATATAAGTGCGAGCGTAATAGAGATGGGCACGCCGGAAGGTAATCAAATTGCGTAGCACATGATTGTAGGCATCCCGTAGCGGGGCATGTTGTTTGCAGTAATCCCGTAATTTGCTATGTCCCATCTGTTGAATGAAGTCACGATGTTCACGCGGCATATAGGGACGCATATCTTGCAAACTGGCTGTGAGTTGTGATTCTTGATGGGCAATCCCCAGTCCGGCAAGCATCGCCGGGACAATACTACTTTGTGCGCCAGAACCACCACGCAGGGGAGTCGGATTCGGAGTTACACCTTCAAAGAGGATGTCTTTGCCGAAACTCATCAGATAGGGGCGTACCTGCTGGAAGTATATATCGGGGTCGCATAATTCTGGCATTTTGTGAAATGTTTTTGTGATTTGAACCAACCCGCGTTGCATGGTTCGTAGATGCCCGAGCACTGCCTGATTATCTTCCTCTGTGATGGCGTCCTGTACATCGACCATCGCACGGAGCATCGCCCCTGCTTGAGCCTCAATTGCGATATGCACCCTGAAAAACCAGCTTTCATCTATCAAATCCGTGATGCGGAAAATGAGCTTGATATTTTCAGGCGTGAAACCTTTACTTTTGTCTTTTAATTGCCAGTTGTGAAGCACCATTCCTGCATAGCCAAGCATCGGTGGACGCTCTACTTTTTCTGCAAGATAAACCAGCGGGAGAGAAATTGTCTCCGGGATTGTTGTGTTACCCATCCCGATCCATGCACTGGCAAGATAACCAAAAAACATGAACATTGTCTCGTTTAAAAGCTGATTTTGCTCCCCGTTGCAATTTTTAATGACCTGTAATGTGTCATTCGGGTTTGGATTTAGCATATAATTAGATAGAATGATAGATAGAGGTTGATTTTTTGTAACATTATGCGTTATGTTTAATGATGTTGTGACGAAAGCGGGTAAGTTTTGATGCCATAAGTGTTGTGGTGGCTCTGACGAGAGAAAACCATAGTCAGTTGTGACCTGCCAGTGTGTGTGTGTCATTATGAAGGACTTTCCTATTTTTGCACCAGAGTATAAAAAACGTTATTATTGAATAATGTCGCCTGCATTTCTAACAATGCACCTCCAGCATAATTATAGTTCACAGGAACAAAAATGAGCGTGCCCGGCGTATTAATTATTGATGACGACGAATCAATTTATGAGATCGTCGATCTTGCTTTATCATCCATTGATATTTCCTGTATGTTTGCCATCAGTGCCGAAACAGGTATCGAACTCGCGCAACAATATCAGCCCCGTTTAATTCTCATGGATTTACTGCTTCCCGATGGGATGAATGGTTGGGAAGCCATCAAAATTCTCAAATCCAAACCGGAAACGCAGCATATTCCGATTATTGCCTTTACCGCTTCCACAGGACATTATATCCGCCAGGCAATGCAAGCCGGAGCAGAAGAATTTATTGTAAAACCGTTTTCAATCGGACAATTTCAGCGCACGATTTCAAAATACGTCGCTGCTACTCACCAATGAAAAGCATCGGCTGAGTTTTATCTCAGCCCTACGAAACCCTTATAAATGGCATGTTTTGTAGGGCTGGAATAATGCTACTTAACTTTTAAACAGGGAGAAAAACCTGAGTCACAACTCTAAGATAGACCGGGTGTAGGCGAGTGCCTCTGTACGCTCCCGCCATTTCTACATCGGGAAGGCACGGCGACCTTCCCCTGCGCTTATTTCTCTGTTTAATTTTTAACCTGCATCATTTCATCCGTCGTTTACTACCTTATGACCTACTCCGCGTTCCGGCAACTATCGACTTCTTCTAAATCGACAATCCATAATCCACCGTGATCGCCATTCGCAGCAATTGCCAGTTTTGTACTATCGGGCGATAAAAATGACCATGCCCGTTCATCGGTATCCAGTTGAAGCGGTAATTCACTCAATGTATAGAGTTCGCTGCCTTCACGATAGAAGCATTCCAGTGTTGGCACATCATCCACCGGACGAATCACATAAATGAAGCGGGTAGACGCATCATTGCGGTAATATGCCGGAGCAGGGTAGTTATTGCCGGGTAACTCATCGACTTCATACAAAAATTCGCGCTGCTGTGTAATCGCAGAGGAAAGCCAGTAACCTGTGACATCGTTCCCCTCACTATCGCCGAATGTGCCACCGATAATCACACTGCGACCATCATCGGTGATGCCGGGCATTGTGACGGATGGTGTGTTATTGGGGAGCAGAGCGCTAATCAATCCCTGTGATGCAGACGCCGTGAAATATTGCACGGGTTCACCATATGCGCCGAAATAGGTTGCGACAAAATTACCTTCCGGCGACCAGACATAACCCTGCAAACTGAATTGACTCAAGCGGGTGTGAATAATGCGCTTAAATGAGCCATCAACCTCTGATGTGAACACTGTATAAATATCATTCTGATAGACAATGCGGGTCGATTGTGTCGGGAAGGTGAGGTAGGAGTTATTAATCAGTGATGAATCATTCTCACCACTCTGGGTCAGTTGATTGATGCCTGTTTGTAGCAAGAACGCATCCGTAATGTACTGTGCATTCGGGCTTTCATCCAGTGGTGTGATGATTCCCTGTGCAACCCGGTAGCGATACCAGTCATAATCGGTAAAGAGACCGTCATCACAACCGATACCATAGCGCAGAGTATCATCATCTTCCCATTCAACCCGTACAACTTCACCCTGTGCGACCTGCGAAATTCCATCAGCAACATCGCGTTCAGGTGCTTCTTCGGGGTCAACTTCTGTTCCCTGGAGGAAAATCTCCCAATCATCAACCTCAGCCTCTTCAAAAATATCAACAGAAGCTAAGAAGCGTCGTGATTGCCCCGGTTGCAACGGTGCATCGAGAATGGCTTCGCCGCATTGGTCAGCCAGAAAGCCGAATGCCTCTCCGATGATTTCGTCGTCTTCATCAAAAATATCAGCAAAAACCTGCACATTATCATAAGCAACATCGCCCGTATTGAGCACATTACCGACCATAATCTGTTCTTCGATACCGAAAGCATTAATCTGCATCTGAATCTCAACGCGATTCGTTTCTAAATCATCCCCCTGTGCAAGGACGCAGGAAATCGTCACAAAACTGAGTATTACCAGCAGGAGTGTTTGTCGCATAGTGTATCCATCGTCAACGTGGTCAAATTGTGCGCGATTGTATCAGGTTCAGGGAATGAAGGGTAGCAATGGATAGGGTCTCTCTAATATCGCTTAGATTTGACTCTGAATAGAAAATTCGTACTAAAATGGGTGAAAAGAGCAATTTTAATCAAATGACCGGGTTAATCTTTTGCTATAGTGGTCATGTTGTTGAACGGAGATAAGTTATGAGCCTTGCCAGACGCGCAATCTGGTACATGGAAAGTCATTGTGCAAGCGACATCACCCTGGATGATGTGGCGGATGGTGTTGGCGTATCGCGTTATCATCTGATACGGGCGTTTGGCGTCGCGACAGGTTACTCTGTCATGCGTTATCTGAGGGCACGTCGTCTGAGTATCGCGGCACAGTCACTTGTTGATAATGACAGCAGGAACATTCTCGATATTGCTCTGGCATCCGGCTATAACTCGCACGAAGCCTTTACCCGCGCATTCATCAAGCAATTCGGTAGCACGCCGGAACTGATTCGCCGACAATCACATGTCGATAATCTTGATCTGGTTGAACCATTGTATCTGGCACATCAGCAGTATCTCGAAACTGATGAACCGGAAATTTGTGTCAAACCGGATTTTCTGGTTACAGGCATGTGCGACCATTACGGCGATGATGCCAGTGTGCGTATTCCAGCATTATGGCAACAGTTTCATCCCTATATGAATCATCCGCAGCGCATCGGAGGCGATTCATACGGTATCTGTTCCGGCGATCACGATGGATGCAATGTCAATTATGTTTGTGCTGTTGAAATTGCAAATGATAAGCACTCAATCCCGGAACTTGTGACCATGCGTATCCCTGAACAACGCTATGTCGTATTTACGCATCGGGAGCATATCGCGGGCATCAAACAGACATTCAACTACATCTGGAGTGAATGGCTACCACAATCCGACTATATTCCGGTCAATGCGCCATCGTTCGAACTTTACAAGGCTTCGTTCGACAGGCAAACCGGATTCGGTGGTGTCGAAATCTGGATACCCGTTCAATAACAGTCATCGTAATCACAATCAAATCACTATTTTCAAGGAGCGACACATGACCCCGCAGGAGTTTTATGTTCAACAGTCCACAATTACTGACCCCGGTACACATACAGCATTATTTGATGCGATACCGGATGATATAGAAAGCATCTGTCAGGCATCACGCAACGTGCTTAATCACTATATTGGCGACCCGCGTTATAAACCGGCGAAAGAACGATGGGGCGATTTAGATACCCGCTATGTCTCAAAAATAGTAGACCGTGTACTCGAACTGGATGATAGCCCCTTGACCGAAGCCCGCAGCGATGAAAACCGTTTTGTGGGATGCTGCCGTGATTTCACTGCGTTGACCGTGTCTATCATGCGGCATAAGAGCATTCCGGCACGCTCACGGTACGGGACAGCCGTTTATTTTGAAGAAGGCTACTATTGGGATCACGTCATTGTCGAATACTGGAACGGTGGACGCTGGATTCCGGTTGATGCACAATTATCCCATGAAGACCGTGATTGGGGCTTTGATATTCGTGATGTTCCCCGTGATCAATTTTTAGTCGCAGGGAAGGGCTGGCAACTGGTGCGTGATGAAAAATTTGATGCTGCTAAATTCGGACTTGGCTCAATCAGAGGCGGTCTGGAATTTATTGTCACCGAGATGATGCTCGATATTGCGGCACTCAATCAGGAAGAACATCTCTGCTGGGAATGCTGGGGTTACTCGGATCAGTTCTACAACACGTATACAGAAGAGGATTATGCTTTCCTCGATGAAGTTGCGGCTATCACTCAGGATTATGCTGCTTTCGAGCAATGGCGCGAATTGTTCAAACATCCGAAACTGGCACTTCCGGCACAGGTCAATAGCTTCAGTCCGGCTGCTGACCCGGCACAATATCCGATAAAGGTTCAACTGGTAAAATAACCGAACTGCAACCCGGGCACGACACGTCGTGCCCCTACCGGAATTTATGGTCTATGGATTGTAATTTTGCCCCTGCAAATAACCGTGAATTTGTCGTCCGGTACGAATCGCTTCGGCAAGGTCACGTAAATCGGTGACGAAGGGCTTGTTATAGAGTTTCTCCAACCAGAATTTATCGCGTGCAATCGGATCAAGCAAGCTATCCCACTGAATCTGATAGGGATGCGTCAGGCACTCTACGCCAAAGGGAGTCACCGCCCAATCACCAAACTGCGCGATAATCTCCGGCATGGGTTCTTCTCCGGGCGCAGGGTCGTCACCACCGTGCATATCATAAGATTTTTCGCGTGCCATGTGTTCGCGCTCTTTTTCCAGTTGTAGACGTTCGAGTTCTGCCTTGAGTTCGGATTTCGTCGGCATGATTTTTCCTCAATTTCACATTTTATCGTTCAAGAATAACACAAAATTACATCCGCATTGGTAAAAATTTGGTATGGATAATTGTCACTGATATTTTGTGCCTGGATTCATTGTGAATAGAACGGATATTCTGTATAATGATGGCGGACTACAAAATATAGGAGTGAAGCATGCAAGAACAATTAAAAGAAGCCTTTGGAATCCTCAAGCAAACCATCCCCATGCGCGACGACATTATTGACATGCTAGACGATGCCGACCTCGAATATAGTCTGGAAGGCAATCCTACAATCGGTGAATTGCTGCGCCGGATGGGTGATATTCAACATTCATACATCAACAGTTTCGAGACCTTTAAGCAAAATTTTTCTGATTTTTCCGATGATGATAGCCTCGCAAAAAGTACGGATAAACTCAAAACAATGTTTTCTGAATTGGATGAAAAGCTCGAAAATGCACTGGAAGCGATTACCGATGAGCAATTCAAATCGCAGTTGATAGACAGAGGCTTCCCGATGTCGATTGGCGCTCAGTTGCATACCTTCCGTGAAGGCATTCTGACCGAAGTGAGCAAACTCAGTGTCTACCTGCGAACGATGGGCAAAGAGCTTCCACAGCAGGTCAAAGATTGGATATGGTGATGACCGATAGACTAACTTCATCGACACAGGGCATTATCGGTTCACATATGATGATTGAGGGGGCATTGTCCCGCCTCAATGATGCTGATTTAGCCTTTTCTCCCGGTGGCGATAATGTGACACTCGGGGAAATCTTCAAATCTTTTGGTGATATTCAGGATAGCTACAACCAATCACTCAAGACATTCAAGCAGGATTGGTCAAAATCTGCTGATAATCCAGAAGTCACCACCAATCTTGACAGTCTGAAAGCCTGGTTTAAACAACTGGCGGGTGAGATGCGCGAAACGCTGCAATCTCTGACAGAAAATGACCTCCAGAAACCAATCGACAGAGGCAACAATGTGATCCGCACGCTTGATGAGCAACTTGAAATTTATATTCAGGCGCTCATGATATTTTTCGGTAAGCTGGTGATCTATTTCAGAGCGATGAGCAAAGACCTGCCGCCTTCGATTGAGCAATATATCGCTTAAGCGTACTATTGACGGTCTGTCCCTTTCAGGCAATCATTCTATAAATGGTGATAATTATTGACTCACCTTACGCAGCAGGTGAAATTCTGTGTTGAAACGAGAGATTCAACGAAACGGATGAGTTATTTAGAAATAAATTGGATTGTAAAAACGGTTGAGATGTATCTCAACCCTACGAAACATTTGTAAAATCAAGGCTTGTGTAGGGATGGCATACATGCCATCCGCCGAAAAATACGAATCCTTTTCCAATTTCTTTCGAGATTTTAAACTGCGTAAATTTAGTTATTGATTGTCCGAAGAGGGGCAGGGTTTGATGCGTTATTCATTTTTGTCTGTGATATTCCTACTCATGCTGGTAGCCTGTGCGCCACTGGCTGAACCTGTCATTCCCACTGACCCGCCGACAGTCACAGCGACTTTTACCGCATCGCCTACCGACGAATCATCTAATAACCCGATTCCGACACTAACGCCTGTTTCCGGTACACTTGACCCTGATGCGCCGACTCCGACATCGTTATTCGGTTCGACCCGCACCCCTGTGCCGGATGATTTCCCGACCCCGACCCGTCCTTTTGACCCGAATGCACCGCGAATTGACTTTTTCACCAGTGACCCGCTGACTGTTGCGCCTGGTGGCACTGTGACGCTGTTCTGGTCAACGCGCAATGTCGATTCAGCCGTGATTTATCGTCTGGATAGCCAGGGCAACCGTTCTCAGGTGTATAATGTTGTCCCCGATGGCAACCTCCCGATTACGACCGCCAGTTCCGAACGCGGGAATTTGCGCTATTCACTGGCAATCGGTGAAGGCGCGGATTTTGTCGAAGAAATTCTCGTGATTCCGCTTGAATGCCCTGACGAATGGTTCTTCGAGCCATCTCCTGCCGATTGTGCGGCTGATGAAGCCCTGACCACCCGTATCATTGATATGCAGATGGAACGCGGACGGATGCTCTATGTTGAAGAGACTGATACCGTTTATGTGCTCTTTAACGACGGTTTAGCAGGTGCGCCGGGCTGGTTGAGCTTCGATAACCGTTTTGACCCTGAAATTCACCCTGCACGGGATGAAAATGCACCGCCTGAATGGATTCAACCACTTAACCAGCTTGGATTTGTCTGGCGCGGTGATGCTGATGTGCGTAATCGACTGGGCTTAGGGATTGCCGATGCGATTGAGTTTGAAGGCTTTATTCAGACCTCCGGCTCAGGCTCAAGCGAAACCACCTATATCAGTGGTTCGACAGGGGTGGTTCTCCAGATAGAAGATGGCGAAGATGTCTGGCAAATCATCGGGGGACCCCGTTAATGTAGGGGCTAGGCGTTGCCTCGCCCAAAATAAAAACATTCCAACTCATTGCTTGATTAGCCTGTCAGCATTTCAGCATAAATTCCATCTGTAAGAATGGCGTACACGCCCCCATTTTTGTAGGGACACGATGCATCGTGTCCGAAAAATTAAATATCCTCGCCTGTGAGGTCAATACTATAGAAATTCCTCCCGGTTTACAGGGAGTTGTCGCGTCAAACTCAAAATAAAATATTCCTCCCTGCTGGCGGGGAGGTGGCGCGTCAGCGTCGGAGGGGTTAAGTTTCTGCAACTTTCCGTTTGCGTCTTTCCCGCGTGATGAATCGCACCATTAATCCACAACTGACTACCGATAACACTACGAGCAAAATAATTTGAATATACTCCTGCACAGTTACATATCCTGACCCCATGTAGACTGGCAACTCGCGTATATAATCGCATACAGTTTCGTCCCCGGTGAAGCATGTGGTATCACTAATGAAAACAGGCGGCGTCATATTCATGAGCCACAATTCACGGATGAATAAGACATCACGTCTTGTATCATCTTCAAAGCGATAAGGCGTTCCAATACATTCAAATTCATTGCAATAAAAAGGTGTAGAGAGTGTTTTCACAGCCAGGGCATTGATGTAAGCTGTGAACAGGAAAATGATAACAAAAGTGATCACACTGAATACAGCAATCAAGCCTTTACGAAACTCAGGTGAATGCCTGGCGCGACGACGTAATGCCGGGAGATAAGCAGGAACAGCAAAAACCATCCCCACGCCAATAAATACAGCCACAATAATAATTAGTGCAAGCATATAAAATACCCATCATGATAGCCTTTGATGTATCTAGCTTAGCATGACTCTGGAATAGTGTTCATTTTGAGACGGTATTCGTAGCACTTATTGAGATTCAAGTTTTGGTTTTTCTTTTCGCCTATCCCGCGTGATGAAACGCACCATCAATTGACAACTTCTTGCCGGAATAAGACTTATCAGGAGTAGAAAGATATAGCCAGGCATATCAGGACGGCTAAATAGATGTGATGATCTTCTTATCTCCCGGAGTGTTTCACAAACGTCCTCATCTCTTATGATGCAAGTTGTGTCGTTGGTTAAAATAGGTGGAATCGTGTTTTGTAGCCATAATTCCAGTGTGAGTAATTTGTCCCGCGTCGGGTCATCCTGGAAGGGATATTCTGGCATTGGACAGTTATAGTCACCGTAACACCAGTACGTATCACCAAGTGCTGTTGTTAAGAAGGTTAATTGATAGGTCAGGAACAGAAAAGCAATAACAAAAGTGGCAAGGCTGAATCCCCTGATCAATCCCTTACGAACATCAGGTGATTGCCTGGCTTGATTGCGTAAGGCAGGAATATAGGTAGGAAGAGCCAGTACCACTCCACTACCAATCAATATTGCCATGATAACTATTACAGCAAACATATGAAATGACCCTCATGATAGCCTTTGATGTTTTTAGCATAGCATGATTCTGAAGAGGCAGTCATTTCGAGGGGATTTTCGTAGGATTTATGGGGTGTCGGATTTTCTTTTTTCTTTGCGTCTATCCCGCGTGATGAATCGCACCATCAACCCACAACTAATTGCTGAAATGCTAGAAATTTGTACCATGACAATATAGAAGAACATATCCCATCGATATTGCAACGCAAATTCACAGACCATCCTATCACCAGTGAAGCAGGTATTGTCATCCAGTAAAAAAGGCGGAGTCATGGTCTGTAGCCATACTTCACGTTCAACTAAGGCATCACGTAGTGTATCCTGGAAGAAACCACAATCGGAAAGTCCGCTAATATAAGTACAAGTACCATCATTAGCATAGCGCAAAATTACAGACATGAGATATGTTGTCATCATAAAAGATACAATGAACGCAATAATGCTCAAACTAAAGATGAGTGCAGTACGAATATAGGTTGATTGCCGTACCCGATGCCGCAATACAGGAATATAAGTGGGAAGGGCAAAGAACACCCCGATACCAATCAAGAATATCACACAGCTAATCAGACCAATCACACAAAACCACCCTCATAAAGCTTTCGGTGACTTTAGCATATTAAGTTGACTTTAGTCAACGACAATTGTAGCTGGATGCTTTAGCCTCTAGCGGTGAAAAACACTAAACTCATGGATAGATGAACAATTACGTCCGTCTCACTTTTGAGAATTTTCGGAGGTGATACACCACCTCCCTACATAATCCACGATTGAATATCGGGAAAGCCTTAAATCCTTTGCGTTTCTTCGTGACTTTGCGGCTTTGCGTCGAAATTTTACTAATCGGTTAAATTTCTCATCGGTATCGCTTGTTCATGGTGAAAACAAAAAAACGGACAATCTAATATAGACTGCCCGTTTAGCTGACTATTCTCTTGATTTCCGGTCATTCATTTTCGCTAAGAATTACCGTGCATATCAACGGTCATATGAACGACATCTCAGGTGCATTTTGTGATAGGGTGAAATCAGCACCTTACCAATTGAATATTTTCCGTCGGTTTTATATTTCGGACACGCAGAAGCGTGTCCCTACGACATAAAACAGGTCAAAATGTAGGGACGGCATTCTTGCCGTCAGGGGTTGGACTACACAAAAATGAGAATGGTAGAGATGCCATTTTGGGTGTCCGGGGCAATGCAAAACACGAAAATCACGGTTTGTAAACTTAACCTGATTCCAACGAAAAATGCCTGTTTTCACACAAATATGCCCCTGTTATTCCCTGATAAACAGGCAAATTTTCTAAACCCTGCACTAACCCTCGCCGCGATATTCATCCGAGCTATACACAAAGACATAAGCGGGGTCGCCATTATTCACGATTGGCGTGAAGAAGTCATAGACCCAGCGTGCATCACTAATACTCAAATTGACACAGCCCCGGCTACGACGATAACCGAATGTATCATGCCAGTATGTGCCGTGCAGACTGATGCTATCATCAAAATATTGCACCCAGGGCACACTTTGCAGCGCGTAAGCATTGGGCGCACCTGTCGCACCGCTCATGCCATCGCGTTCCAGTCTCGCCCAGACTTCGAATATACCGCGATTGGTTTCTGTGCCGGGTAATCCTGTGCTAATCAATGTCGCGAAAACAGGAATATTGCCTTCATATGCCACCAGTGATTGCTCGAATAAGTCGATTGCAACCCAGCGACCTGTCACATCATCAGGGCGTTCAACAGGCTTGATGACAGTCATGTAAATTTGCTTCACCCATTGATCGGGACCCACGAGATACCATGTCCAGCCTTCACTATCAACTGTTTCCGTGTAAATGTTGAAGCGGTCATAGTGTAGCGGCACTAGTCCGGTAGATGAATCGGGTTCGCCGCCGGGAACACTGCTAGCATAGATACCTGTTGTATCAAGAATCCAGCCAAAGGGCAGTGACCAGTCATCTTCTAAGGTCACACCGACAAATTCAGACGTTGGCACATAATAGCCATCGGACATACTAATCCATGCGCCATCTTCACTCTGAATCCAGCCATCAGTCTGATTGACCACATTCACAAAATTGAAGCCCTGCGGAATACTGCCATTGACTGCGCCACCGGGACTCTCATAGGTATTAACAGCTTGAGGACCCACACGCCAGAAAGTGTACTGTGCAAGGGTTGTGCCATCTATCAAAATTTCATCCACAGGCGGGATTTCATTGGCAGCCATGAAGTCGATACATGCCTGTGTTGTTGATTGACCTTCGACATAGTCACATTCTGCGGGGAAGGTCAATACAACCGGCTCACTCATATCAACAGAGTTTGTTGGAACTTCCGTCGCTGTTGTCGTAACTGTGTTTGCTTCACCGGATGGCGTATTGGTGACAAAAAATGGGGCGGGGGTACTGTCATCATCCTGTGCGAAAACCATCAAAGGCACGCTTGCTATGAGAATCATCATCAGCAACAGGCTCAACAGAAAAACTCTCTTCATCGGGTATTTGCTCTCCCTGAACTTACAATCCGTTTTCAATATGGGGCGGAATGATAGCATATTTTCCTTGAAATACAGCCTATGATTGCCCGATGCTGTTACAAAAACATTACAATTTCCCGGATGGACAGCAATGCCGTTACGCAATTTTTGCGTGATCCAGACAAATCAGGTTATGATTGAATCAGGGGATTGCGAATTATTAGAGATTCATCCTGTTGAGGGATGCCATGAACTCTTTTTGCCAAAAATTATTCATATCCTGGTATTGTCTGGCTCTGGTGTCCGGGGTATCTATCCATGCACAGGACAATCCAGACAGACTGACCGTGCTTGTTTTGTATGATACGTGGAATGTCGGATACTGGGAAGATCAGTTTACAAGAAATCTGACCGACCACTTACGTGCCGAGCCGGATATTAATCTCGAAATCAGTTATGAATTTCCGGGGCTGGGACTTGTACCGGAAGGTGAAGAACCGTCTGAGGTTATTGACTATCTCAAATACAGACAGGCACTCAATCCGGTCGATGTGGTGATTGCTGTGTTGCCGGTGGCAAATACCTTTTTGCTTGAATACGGCGAAGAAATTTTTCCCGGTATCCCCGCTATTTTCGTGTTGCCCTCCGGTGAGGATACCCCTGCAATTCTCGCATTACCCCGCAGTGTGGTGATTGAAAGCGCATCGGGACAGGCGATACAAAACACGCTGAATAGCATTCCAGAATTACTCCCCGATACAGAGCGCATCTATATTGTTGCCGGGTCAGGTGCTGGCGACATAGCATATCTCGCACGCGGGGAAGTAGCAGCCACCAATGTGACATTTACCGATATTGAAATCAACTATCTGACAGGTTTGACATTTCTGGAGTTATCAGAGCAAGTCAGGACTATGCCAGAACATTCGGCTATTTTGTTTTTGACAATGGACGAAGATGCCGATGGCAATACCTTTAGTACTGCTGACGTTGTTGATAGCCTGTCAGAAGTTAGCAATGCGCCTATTTTCGGTTTTTTTGATACCGTTCTTGATTTCGGGATCGTTGGTGGCAATGTAACCGGTTCGCAACTTTATGGCGAAACAGTCGCTAATGCTGTGCTTGATATTCATATGGGGACACCCGGCTCTGACAATATTCTGATACCGGGGAATACAGCGTACATTTATGATTGGCGTGAGCTACAACGCTGGCATATCCCGGAAGATCGTTTGCCGGAAAATAGCCTGGTACAAAACAAAACACTCTCATTTTTTGAGGCGAACCGCAATGCGATTATTGCGGCAGTCGTTGTGATTGTTATTCAAATGATGTTTATCATTGCGCTGATTATTGTTTTGCGACAACGGCGATTGGCAGCGCAGGATGCAATAAAACGGGAAACCGAATTCCGGGCAATTTTTGAAAATTCACGGGATGCAATTTCGGTCTCATCGAATGGCGTCATTGTCATGGTGAATAAAGCCTTTCTGAATATGTTCGGTTATGCTGCTGCTGCTGAAATGATAGGCAAGCCTGTTGGTAGTAATTTGATGCCGGAGGAACAGACCCGTGTACAACAATACTCGCGCAATCGTGATTTATCCGATGATATTCCGCGTATGTATGAAGCCCGTGCCTGTACAAGATCCGGGGAAGAATTTGATTTAGAAACACGGGTTGCCAGCTATGATCTCAACGGCGTGATTTTCAATGTGGCGATTTTACGGAATATCAGTGACCGTAAACGCATGGAAACTCTGACCCGGGAGGCAGAAGTGTTACAGACCGAACTGGATAAAGAGAAAAAATTGTTGGAACTCAGGGAACGCTTTATCTCGTTTCTATCTCATGAATTCCGGCAACCGCTTGCTATTATTCAGACCTCGCTGGATTTACTTGTCCGTTATCATGACCGATTGAGCCAGGAACGGCGTTCGGAATCCCATGAAAAAATTGGCACACAGATTATCCGCCTCAATGAGATGATTGATAGTACGCTTAACCTGTTGCGGTCACAATCTGAAAATCTTAGTTTCGCACCGATTGCGACAGATTTAGGGCGTCTTTGTGAGGATATAGTGGAACAGGTCAAACTAACGGATAAAAAAGCGCATCAGTTTAACTTTTCGTCTGCGCTGACAGAACAGGCTCTGATGATTGATGTTGCGATACTCAAGCACATTCTGATTAATTTACTGGGTAATGCCGTTAAGTATTCGCCTGATGAAAGCCCCATTTATTTAGACCTCTCACACTCCGATGATACGATTCATATCTCCGTGCGCGATGAAGGCATCGGCATTCCACCGGACGATCAAGAAAAATTGTTTGAGACCTTTCACCGTGCCAGTAATGTGGGCAAACGGGATGGCACAGGACTCGGATTATCTATTGTCCAGCAATACGTGACTTTGCACGGCGGCACAATCGAATTTGAAAGTGAGCTGGATAAAGGTAGTAAGTTCACAGTAATTTTGCCGTTTGTCTCTGCATCTGAGTCCAGTAAATCTGCTGTGTAGGATTAAACATGCGCTTCTTCATACGAACGACGGGACTTATCTGGCTAGCCCTCATGATGTGTATAGGATTGAGTGTGCTATATGGCAAGTTTTTCCCCGCGCCCCTGGTGGAATGGGCATCGGTGACACTGTATTTACATGATACGCGCACAGGTGTGAATTACCGGATGTTGCAGCCTCAACTGGAACGCAATCCACTGCCTGTTTCCGGTGTTCAGGTGGTGGGTTCGCCGTCGAATGTTTATCAACTGACTGTGATGAGTAATCTACGCGGACTCGACATCCGGGTCAATGATGCGGAAGGGGCAACTATCAATTCGATTTCGGGGGATGATGAGCGCAATATCTCGAATGTCATGTGGTTGAATGATACGCATGTCATCTTCTTACGCACGGTAATGGCATCCGGTGAACTGGAACTTTCACATTTCAATGTGCTTACATCAGCAGAAGGGCAGATTGGTCGCTTCAATAACAGTGATTTTATGATTTCGCCCGAACGTAGCTGGGTATTGCTCAATGAACGTTCCGGCGATAGGGCTGATGTGGTCAATGTGTGGGATGAGCGTGCATATCTGATTCATCCTGTTTCGACCAGTTTCGCCTGGTCAGGGGACGGACACTATTTTGCCTCCCGCGCCATAATGGACGGTGAACCCGGTTTTCAATTGCTCGATACAGAGACCGGACAACTCCTCACAGATACAGTTGTGCCGCGCCGTGTGATATGGTCAAGTAATAACCGTGATTTAATCATCCACAATGATTATGACCTGGTGATTTATCGTGATATGCAGCAACACTTCGCAACCCGAATAGAGCATCCGATTGAACGGGTCTTATGGTCGCCGGATGGGACTTATGCTGTGTTACTCACAGAAACGCTGGAAAATTATCAGCTATTTTTGATTGATTTGACTCAAGAAAATCCTCTACAGTTGCTGACAATTTTGCCACTCAATCTACAGGTGACGAGCCTCGCATGGAGTGACAATAGCGCTGTTCTGATATATGTGACGAATCCGGCTAATCTCAATCAATCGCCTGTTTATCGCGTGGGTTTGGACGGGACAAACAGGCTCATCACGCGCATTCCATCCCGTATGCGGCAGGTGCGTTACATCGAAACATTGCCTCAAGATTGAATCCGTTAGAGATTCGAAATAGCTATCCAACATCAAGGTTAAAAATCACCACGCTATGATATACTAGCGCCTGATTAACGTAGTTTTCAGGTATATGTGATGAATAAATATTATGGATTGCGTTTAACACGAACATTTTTTATTGCTGCTTCGGTTGTGATTAGCATTTCCACGATTGCGACGATTGGCGGCATCAGTGGATTGGCAATGTTACGTGGTGAGGTATTTAACGGCGTTCAGGCGATGATAGCTCTGATTGTCGGCGGATTAATTGCGCTATTTTGCTATGCTTTCGGACAATTGATTGACGTTAATATCAAGAGTTATGAAGTCTCCTATAAGTTGCTGGAACAAATCGAAGAGGCAAACACGCTGAATCGTAAAACTGTGCATCTGCTGAATAAGCAACTTCGCATCATGCACACAGGTTTCAATCTTGATGAGGATGTTGAGGTCAAGAAGATCGAAAAGCAACTCGAAGAACGTCGCAATAACCTTGCCTGACAAATGGATAGGATGAATTTATACATGAAATTGAAATTATTACTTGTCTTATTTTGCTTCTCCATCCCCTTAATCACAGGTCTTGCACAGGAAATCCGAAACATAGATTTTGAGGGCTTATTATGGCGTCCGAGTCTATATAGAAATGACCAGTATCTCGTTTTCGTAACGCATGGAGACGTTCCCTGCTGGAATTATTGGGAACCGGATTGCGAGCGACAACTCGTTGTAATTGACAGGCAAGATGAAAATGTTCAATACACACTGGATTACACCGGATATATAGAGTTCGCTGTTAGCCCATCCGGTGATCGCCTGGGTCTGGCTCGTACAGAAGGAGAAGCGGGTACTAATGGAAGTGATGTTACTGTAACTATTGAATTTCGTTCTCTTGATGACGGTGAACTGTTATCTGAATGGGAATTGCCTGCACCGCATGTTTCCAGCGAAACTGAGTCTGCGGTTTTTCCTCATGTTGTTTTTTCTGAAGATTTGGGCATTTTATATCGTTATTCAACAATCAGGGGACAGGTTGAGGAATTTGCCGTATTTGCGGCAGATACGCGAGAGATGCTTTTTGAAGAGAGTTGTGAGACTGCAAGTATTGTTACAAGTTTTTCAATTTATCAATTGACCAGTCCCGATGGGAAATATCTGTTGCATGGTTGTATTGATGAGTCGCCGGATGATGATCTTGTCGGGTATGTGAGTGTCACAGAATTAGCAAGCGGCAGGGTAGTTCAGGAAATTCCGGTTGGTGTTCCAATTTTACCTGCTATGTGGTCTTCTGATAGTTCGTATTTTGCTTTTCGGGAAGGCGACTTCATCAGGGTACATGACCTTAAACAGGAGATTTATCAACTGTCTGTAGATCGGTATGTAATCTTTCGCCGATCCTTTAGCTCAAATTCGCGTTATTTTTACGTTTCAAACCCTGACAGTACTGAGCTTCATGTCTTTGATTTAGAAAACGACTCAAGTAATGTTATTGAAGCAAGCAGATTTGATGCAGATACAATTGAATTTGTGAGTGCGTCTCCATTCGACAATCGCTTTTTTATTGTGCTGTCTTCATCAGATGATGAGATCACGCGTCTGCTGGTGATGGATATGCAAACATCAGCGATTATTCAGCAGACGGTAATTGAAGCATACTATGGTTCAGGCATCAGTTCATATAATTCGGGCAATGTCTGGTATGCGGACGGGCAATATGTTTCCCTATGTCAGCCAGATATTGGTGATGGTGAATATGCGATCCATTTATGGAATATAGAAACCGGGATGATGATAACCGTCAACAGCGCGCCGTCAATTTATGTACTGCCATGTGAGGTGAACTTTAGCTCTGATAGACGTTACGCTGCGTTTTTCCGTTCATATTATGAAGAAGATGAGACAATATCCGCCATGATTGTTATTATGGAATTGAGCAGTCAGGAGGTAGTCTATGAAACAATTCTTGATTTTGAGTCAACTGTCACTGCAACCCTTATGGAATGGGAGACAGATAACCGTTTTCTCTATATTGACCCGTTGAATGAATCGATCATGATTGTTGACCTGCCGTAATTTTTCGTTTCATCGGGACAGTCTAATTTAAAATTTCGGACTGTTTCGATGTAGCAGCCTATAAAATAGATTTGACCCCTATCTTTTTTTGTGCTATAGTCTGGATGCAAGGGAATTTTATACTCAATCCATCCCAAAACCAGCACAGAATCAACAATTGAGGTCATTGTCACAGTTCCCCCAAAGGGTCTTGTCACTATCACCTGTTCCAGACCGGAAACTTATGGGGCTTGCCCCCTTTTAAAATACCATGAAATCTTTGACATCATTCAATCATTTATGAGGAGTTGTATGCGCGTTTGCCCCTATGTGGTGGCATAAAGACCGCAGGAGTAATCTATGGAAATTGCACAATTAGAAAGTAAAACACTCGCTGAATTACGTAATTTAGCCCGCGATCAAGAAGTTCCCCGCTTTAGCCGCATGAAAAAAGATGAACTCATCATCGGCTTACTCCGCAAAGACGCAGAACGACAGGGACACGAATTACGCGGTGGTGTGCTGGATGTGGTTGATGACGGTATCGGCTTTTTACGCGCAGATAATTATTTGCCCGGTTCAGAAGATATTTATGTCAGCAAAACACAGATTAAGCGCTTCAATATGCGGACGGGTGACATGGTCATCGGTATGGTCAGACCCCCGAAAGACAATGAAAAGTATTTCGGTTTGCTCCGTGTTCAGGCAATTAACGGTCTGAATCCCGAAGAAGTCAAACGTAGACCTAATTTTGAAACCCTCACACCGATTTTCCCGGAAGAACGCTTCAATCTCGAAACCCGACCCAACATCTTATCAACACGCTTATTAAATTTGATTGCGCCGATTGGTAAAGGGCAACGTGGTTTGATTGTATCGCCTCCGAAAGCAGGTAAAACCACTGTTCTCAAAGATATTGCCAATGCAATCAGCACCAATTATCCGCAGGTGCATTTGATGATGGCACTCATCGGGGAACGCCCGGAAGAAGTGACCGATATGGATCGTAGTGTGGATGCAGAAGTGATTGCCTCGACATTCGATGATCCGGTACAGCATCATGTGCGTGTGGCTGAAATGGCACTCGAACGCGCAAAACGTCTGGTTGAACTCGGACGCGATGTCGTTATCATGGTTGATAGTATCACCCGTCTGGCGCGTGCGTACAACCTCGTTGTTCCGACCAGTGGACGGACGCTCTCCGGTGGTCTTGACCCATCAGCGATTCATCCACCAAAACGTCTTTTCGGTGCTGCCCGTAATGTTGAAGAGGGTGGTAGCCTGACCATCGTTGCAACCTGTCTTGTCAATACAGGCAGTAAAATGGACGATGTGATTTACGAAGAATTCAAAGGTACGGGTAACATGGAACTCCACCTGAGCCGTCGTTTGCAGGAACGTCGTATTTTCCCTGCGTTCGATATCGGTCAGAGTTTAACCCGTCGCGAAGAATTGTTGCTCGGACCCGATTTATTGCCGCGTGCGATCACTATGCGCCGTATGTGGAGCAAACTTTCCGAAACCGAAGATTCAGGTGAAGTCGGTGCTACCGAAAAATTGCTCGAATCCTTCCGTGTTCACAATACCAACGAAGAATTCCTCAATTCAATTATCCCTGGCAATACGACCAACGGACGTAGCCATTACTAATCCAGATATATCATTGACATTCCGGGCACGACACGTCGTGCCCCTACGATACCGGATATGTAACCCCTGTTAATTCTTCCGAAATTTGCCAGAGCCTTTTCGCATCTTCGCGATTATGGGACGCTTTTGTCGATTTCACGATTACCGGATAGCCGCGCAATTCTATGAAACCATCGGGTCCATAATACTCGCCACCTTTGACACTGTGATCGACCGCCGCACGCAGAGTCGGTAACGCACCCATTGCAGCACTTTGCATGATTGCCTGAAACACGGGCATGATGAAACGCACAACCGGGTTTTCGACCATGTAACGTCCGAGATCCGAATTTGACCCGCCGGGATGCGCTGCGACTGCTATCACATCGGCATTATGTGCCTCAAATAGACGTTGTAATTCATAGGTAAAGAGTAAGTTTGCCAGCTTTGAGCGACCATATGCACCACCCGCAGAATAGCCCTTTCCACCTTCATACATCAAATTGGTGAACTCAATATTTCCGGTTTTGTGTGCGTTACTGCTGACATTGACCACTCTTGCCACCGGTGTTTTGAGCAAGAGGTCAAGAAGTAAGCCTGTCAGCGCAAAATGCCCGAGATGATTGACTCCAAGTTGTTGTTCAAAGCCATCGACTGTTGTGCCGTAGGGTGGCATCATGATTCCGGCATTATTGATGAGCAAATCCAAACGCTCATAACCTTGCTGGAATGCCTCCGCGAAATCCCGCACCGATTGTAGACTTGCAAGGTCAAGTTGCATGATATGAAGCGGGGCATCCGGTATTTCCTGTTGCAAACTTGTCTTTGCTGCTTCTGCTTTATCCATGTTGCGGCACGCCATAATAGTTGTTGCGCCTTTGCGTGCGATTTCTTTCGTTGTCTCATATCCCAGACCGACGTTTGCGCCTGTCACAATTACAACTTTGCCTGTCAGATCGGGAATGTTATCCGTTGTCCATTTTTCGCTCATAGAAAGTTCTCTCTGATTTTGTAGCTCAATCTACAGAATTATAACTGATTTTACGTGGTGATTATCGTTAATACACCAGAAATGGATAATTAGAAAGTTGGCGTGATTTGCAAGTAGGTTGGCATCTATCGCTAGTGCAATGGCATTCACAATCCTGTATTCTGATACCATAAATAGCAAACAAACGGAGAAATACCTTATGAGTCGCAACTGGTCACAAAAGGACATCCCGGATTTAAGCGGGAAAATCATCGTCATCACAGGTGCAAACAGTGGTCTGGGCTTTGAAAGTGCAAAAACACTCGCCGGGAAAGGCGCACATATCGTTATGGCAGTTCGCACAGCTGCAAAAGGTGAAACAGCCAGAGCCGATATTTTGAAAACCCATCCTGATGCCTCGCTGGAAGTTATGAAACTCGATGTGGGCGATCTGGGTTCTGTGCGTGCGTTCGCAGAGGCTTACAAAGCAAAATATAATCGTCTTGATATTCTGGCGAACAATGCCGGGGTGATGGCAATTCCACGTCAGGAAACAGCCGATGGCTTTGAAATGCAACTCGGTGTCAATCATCTCGGACACTTTGCGCTCACAGGTTTGTTGCTGGATGTTATTGTGAATACGCCGGACTCGCGCATTCATAATGTCACCAGCAGTGCGAATTTTACCGGAAGCATTCACTTTGATGATCTCATGCTGGAGAAAGACTATGGTCGCTGGGAATCCTACGGACAGAGTAAACTCGCCAACGTCTTCTTCACCTTTGAGTTACAAAAACGCCTGATCGCCGCCGGAGCCAGCACCATCACCAACACATCTCATCCGGGACTGGTCTTGACGAATTTACAGGCGAATAGTGTTGAACAATCGGGCACAGGCATGGAAGCCTTCCTCTATCGTCTGTTAGAACCGATTATGGCACAGGATATTTCAATGGGTATCTTGCCGATGCTCTATGGTATGACAGCGAAAGAAGCAAAAGGTGGTGTATTCTATGGACCCCGCACCTTTAACATGCGTGGCTATCCGGCAGAGAAAAAAGCTAATGCCGCTGCCTATGTGGACGCTGATCTCAAACGTTTCTGGGAAATGTCCGAAGAATTGACAGGCGTGAATTTCGATTTTGAGAGGGCAAAAGCCGCCTTACAAAATGCGTAAAATGAGCGGGATAGGGGCAGAAATTGTCTCTATCCTTCGCAATTTTAGGAGCGATAACTATGAGTAGCGATAATCACAGATATTTGCTGGATATGGGCTTTCAAATCCTGTTCAAAGATATGAATATCTCACCGCAGGATGTCTTACGTCATGCGCGATTGCCACTTGATCTGGTGAGTCGTAAAGCGCCTTCTGTTACCGCAGAGGAATATTTACGTTTGTGGAACGCTATAGCCTATATCATGCGCGATGTTCCGGCATTTCCGCTAGAATTCGCCCGTGCGACAACAGCCGAATCCTTTAGCCCGCCGATTTTTGCCTGTTTTTGTAGTGAAAATCTGAATGTTGCGGCGACCCGGCTTTCTCACTATAAACCGCTCGTAGGACCCCTTCGTCTGGATGTGAAACAAAATAGTCAGCGCACGATTGTTGCCTGTAATCTATTGCCATATTTGGGTACCATGCCCCCGACCCTGGTTGCGATGGAATTAGCCTGGTGGGTGCATGTGGTACGCCTGGCAACCCGTGAGCATATTGTCCCCGTTGCAGTTCACAGCACGGTTGATATTCCGCATGGGGAACTCTATGAAGAATACCTCGGTGTGCAGATTCAACGCGATACATTCAATGGCGTTTCTTTCAGTGCGGCAGATGCTGCCCGACCATTTTTGACAGCCAGCGATGGTATGTGGTCAATTTTTGAGCCACAACTCAATCTGCGGATGCAAGATTTGGAAAAAGAGTCCAGCTTCCGCGATAGAGTCCGGGCGTGCCTGATGGAAATTTTAGCCAGTGGACAATATTCTATGAGTGATGTTGCCTCGCGATTAGCCGTCAGTACCCGTACATTGCAACGTCGCCTGAAAGCGGAAGACACGACGTTTCAGCAGGAACTCGATACGCTGCGCGAAGAACTGGCACGCAATTATCTGAAACGCTCGGATTATTCCAGCGGACAGATTGCCTTCTTACTGGGATACGAAGACCCGAACTCATTTTTCCGGGCTTTCCGTAGCTGGACAGGGCAAACACCGGAAGTTGTTCGGGCTTCGATTCAGTAGAAGACGATAAAGAGTTATCTGGCTGTCGGAGGGATAGGCAGATAACTCTCATGGTCTACGCAATCCACTCACGAATTGCACGACTGATTTCTAGTGGGGCATCTTCCTGTACAAAATGACTCGCTCCCGGTAGCAAGACCGTTTTGTGGTTGTGGAAGGTCGCCTCAAAGCGTTGCTTTTCCTCTTTCTTGAACGCAAAATCTTTAAGACCCCATACCAGCAGGGCAGGCTTATCCTCTAAACGCGGTAATTCCTGTTCCACTCTGCGTAGAAATTCATTTGCTTGAATCAACTGGCGCGGGAAAACATGTGTCGGAGTTCGTTTTGCACGTTCTTTGAATGGCATCAGATACATATCGTAATCGGCTTTGGCGATTGGTTGATGCAATCCCGTCTGTAAAAATAGATGAATCACACCATTGAACAGATACGCGGCAGTCTGTCCGATAATGCCTCCCACCAGTGTGCTGAACACTTTGAATCGCCAGCCTTTGTGTATCCATGCCCATGTATTGCCGATAACAAAGCCTTTTACTTTTTCCGGCATCTGACCCGCGACATAAAAGCCAATTGGACCACCCCAATCCTGCATCATGATATAGAAATCTGGCAAATCCAACTTCTGGATGATTTCCAGCGATTTTTCTGCCTGTTCTGCCGCCGTAAAACCATAATTTTCGGGTGATTCTGAGAACCCGAATCCGGGATAATCGAAAGCGATACAGCGATAACTATCTTTCAATTCACGGATGATGTGTCGATAAAGGAATGACCATGTCGGATTGCCGTGTAATAGCACTATCGGCGTGCCTGTGCCTTCATCGACATAGTGAATGCGTGTGCCATCATCCAGTGTCAGATAGCGCGATTCATAGGGGAAATTCGCAATATCCGGCATTAGCAATCCTTTAACGCTGTCGGAGCAATAATCTGTTCCATGTGACCTGTATCCGTGTGATAGAGATGTGCGGATACCACGATGTCATCAGAAATGAATGAGGATATTTTCAGGCGTGCAATATCATCTTGAATGCTCTCCTGATGGTTATGAATGACACGTTGTTCGACATCGTCTTCGGATAGACCGACTACTTTTGTTAGCCCCTGTTTGAGTTGTGGATTGGCAAAGCTCTCTGTGCCGCAATCGGTGTGATGAATTAGAGCAATTTCGAGGTTTCCACCCATCTGCTTGCCCATAAACCACAATGCTGCTAATTCCCGTTCGGTATCGGCTGTGATGCGTCCGCCTGTATTGCGGAAGGTAATCACCTCACCGGGTTCTAATTTCAGAAAATGCGCTGGGTCAATCCGTGCATCCACACAGGTGACAATCACGGTTGAAAAGGCGGGTTTCTTCGATAATTCCCCATAGCGAAAGGTTGCTGAAAATTGCTGATTCCGGTTTTGCAAGGTTTTGATTTCAGACATTTTATCTCCATTAAGGTGTGTATACACCTATTTATTCTGTAAAATGAGTGCGTATGCACATATTTAACACAATATGCTTGAAATTACTCTGAGTCAAGTTTGAATCCTGTAATGTGTATCTACACCTGCTTATGTTATGCTTGACTGTAAGAGAATCTGAAAGTGATGAGAATGACTGACTCTAAACTTCCATATGCAGATGTAAAATTTTGTGTGAATGGCAATATGCGGATGTTCAGCCGGATGCTGACACAGTACTATGATGCGGCGATAGCTCCTGCGGGGATTCTCTTCACACAGTTTATGGTTCTGGCTGTGATTGCTAACATGAATGAAACAACGATTAATCCCCTGGCAGATGCGCTGATGATGGACAGGACGACCCTCACCCGCGCTCTCAAGCCCTTACAGCGTGATGGACTGGTTGAATCGTTTAATGCTGAAGATGATGCCCGTAAACGCCTTGTCCGTTTGACTGAAGCAGGGCAGGACGTGCTGGATAACGCCTATCCTCTATGGAAACAAACTCAGACAACAGTCATGAACAGTCTGGGAGATGAACGCTGGATGCAAATTTTTGAAGATATGCACCAATTGTTATCTGAGCTTCAAAATGATGATACAAATTGACGTAGAAGCACACCGCCGGTGTGCCACTACATTTTGAAAATTACCTGACTGCTTCCGCAATATCGAGGATGCTACCGTACCATCCCGGTGATAAGCCATCAATATCGAGAGCGCGTTTTGCAATTTCGGGGTCACGCTCAAAATAGAGCAAATTATTAATCGTCCATACGCTCAATTGTTGTGGTGCAACTTCGATCAGTTCAATTTTATCACCTGCACCGATTTCACCTTCTTCTAATACGCGCAGATAGAAGCCGGTACGCTGTGCCTGCATGAATAATTTCGTGAATTTGGGGTCATTCATGCGGATTGCCAGTTTATAGCAGGGCACTCTCGGTTGAGTCACCTGTAAGAGGGCATCTCCCATACGATATTTACTACCGACGAAAACTTCAGTTTCCAGTAAGCCTGTTGTGGTCAAATTCTCTCCGAATTGCCCGTAAGTGAAATCACTGCGATGCGTTTCCGATTGCCAGGTGGCATAATGCTCATAAGGATAGGCATAAACAGCTTTGAATTCGCCACCATGCGCGACTAAATCTGCCTGACCATCGCCATCAATATTGAGTTTGCGAATCATCAGGCGTTTATCTATAGCTTCTTTGAAGATGCCTGTTTCAACGCGATTGCCATTAATTTCAATGACTTTTGGAAGCGAAATATTCACCGACTTGATTTGCATTGCAACGCCTCTCTGCACTATTTTGTATCAATTGGTACAGTATTATCAGAGAGGAACATAGCTGTAAATCTTACCCGGGATTGTATTCTACACCTTGAATCAGCGTCATATCGAATTCATGGATACGCGCTTCGCCCAATCGCTCTAATTCTGCGCGAACCCGGAAGCTATCCTCACGCAATTTTTTGACATTTATCCCCTGGCAGCTATCCGGCAAAATCACCAGCCATTGCACACTGCGCTGGAGCATCTTCAGTGCGCCACGATAATTGCCGCGTTGAATCTGAAAATAGGCGACACCGACCTGCAAAACAGCGCGGTATAAATCACGAACAGGGGATTCCGTTGCCATCCATTGTTCTTCGAAGAGGTCATGCTGTTTGTAGTATTCGCCCCCGTTGAATTTTTTGACGCCCTGTTGTGCCAGTTCGGGCAATGCTTCCTGACAATCACAGTCGAGTTGCTTCATTTTTTCGGGGTCAGGGATACGCGCATAGTCATCCACCCATTTAAGCAGGTTATTTTCCAGTTCATCCGGTGAGATAGAAACATCAGCACCCTGAACAGAAGCATTGGCGCGAATATCAGCGTCATCACTGACCAGTATAAGCGGGATACGGCGGGTTGCGGGACTTGCTTTGGGTGTGCTTGTCCAGATAACCCAATCTGAGTCCTTGCTATCCACTAAGATGAGTGCTGCCAGTGATTCAATGAGTGTGTTCATGTAACCTGAAAATTCGGCTTGATGATGTACGATGAATCTGTCCTCAAGTTGAGTTGTGACAGTCTCGCGCCACTGAGGATTGCCTGTGATGACGATAGTCGGTTTTTGCATGAAGTGCCTCTCTGAAATTTGGTCATTTGCTGTGATAATAGCATGATAGTCTGAGAAAGATATAAACCGTTCGCGATTGCTTGCCCGCTGGACTGTTTCACGCCATAATGTGATGTGATAGATATAGAAACAGACAACTTAACGATAAATTACCATGCCAAAAATTTTCATTTCTTATCGCCGTGCTGATTCTCAATATGTGATTGACGGTATTCACACAGAATTATGCAAACATTTTCCCCAGGAAGATGTATTTTTGGATGTTGAGAGTATCCCTCTGGGAATCGATTTTGATACTTATTTGCGTAAACAGATTGCTGCGTATGATGTTGTACTCGCAATAATTGGACCCGATTGGGCACAATTAATGCAAGACTATGCCGGAAAGGGCGACGATTTCGTTCGTCTTGAAATTGAAAATGCACTTCAGCAGAATAAAATCTTAATACCTGTTCTGGTAAAGGAAGCTGAAATGCCTGATTTCACGCATTTACCGGAGAGTATTCAGGG